>Ga0208156_1000173_pt1 | contig 33204 bp, 62 predicted proteins | sample 1_EtaG_FD_184073 | JGI IMG/M metagenome (GOLD analysis project Ga0208156, IMG submission 184073) | Marine viral communities from the Subarctic Pacific Ocean - 1_ETSP_OMZ_AT15124 metaG (SPAdes) (version 2) | ecosystem: Environmental > Aquatic > Marine > Oceanic | place: Pacific Ocean | collected...
GCATTAATAAACATCTCATGAAGTGTGAGGCTCTTGCCGAGGAGGCCGTCTCCCTCGATGATGAGTCACAGTATCCTTTTTTGAAGGAGCTTCCTGATATGATGAGAGGCTGGCAACAGAGAACCAAAACTGATGAAGACCCGTGTCATATTGCCGGTTCAATAAGGCCTATTAGAAAAAAGCTAACTAGCGTCTGCCACTAGTTCGACTCCCGCCGGGTCCACTATTTTAAGAAGGTAGGTTTACGCCCTACCTTCTTTTTTTTATATTTGATCTGGGATACTTTCATCCCACACTCACAACACACACACATAGGAGAATAAAATGAGTGATTCAAAGAGAAGCGGTTATGGCATCCGCGCTGACCTACTGGGTATGGCAATTGGCATACTAGAGAGCCGAAATAATCGGCTAGAGAGTAACGAGCATTTCGCTGCTGAGAATGATAGCAACTATAAGCGAAAGGCTGTTAACCCATACACCACAGACGAAGTTCTATCTGAAGCTGAGAAGCTATACATGTTCGTTCAGAAGAAGTAGAAAGTGATATGCCCGCAGGGAGGCACGGGGTAACAGGTGCCTCACTTTTCACGAGGGGATGTAGCTCAGCCGGGAGAGCAGCTGCCTTGCACGCAGCAGGTCGCAGGTTCGATTCCTGTCATCTCCACCATTATATTTCAGCGGCTGATTGATATTTATGATTTAGAGGACTCTGATGATCATAAGCGAAAGTGTTTTAAGACAGCTAGTACGTGAAGCAATCATATCAGAAAGCTTTTTAGATGCAACTGTAGATAGCTTAAGGGCTATTGAGTTTAAGGGAGAAACGTACAGAGCGGTTGGGTATGGAGAAGTACCTGGCCCGACTTTCGATGTGCCAGTCGTAATTTTTGCAGTTCATAAAACAAAGAAACCTGTCGGCAAGCCGCTTAAAGGCCCATTCCCGTTCAAGATAAAAAATGCCGGTTCCACGTATAAGCTCACGAAACCTCTTGGGTATCACTACATGCCTACTAAGACACCTGGTCTTAAGTTTTCAAGTGAAAAGCTTGATCTAGGAAAATCTTCTGGCGCAGATTGGGCTGTGGAGATAGCCGGAATTTTAGGCGCTATTCCCGGCATTGGTGCACCTGCTGATATCGGTGCAGCAGTATTAGCTTCAATAAAGACTCCTCCTGACTATCTACTTGCTGCAATATCTATCATTTGTGCGTTGCCGATAATCGGTGTCGGAGCAGCTTTTGCGCGTCCGTTTCTGAAAAAGGTGGGAAGAAAAGGTGCTGCAGAAGTGGGCCAGCAGCTTGGGAAGGCGTTAGAAGACAAGGGCATTGATCTAGGAGAAACGACTCTCACTAGTCTTCGAAAGAAAATGGCACAGATATGGTCTAAAATGACAAAGCCTGAAAAGATCGAACTTCTTGCAGACTTCACAAATCAAGAAGCAGATATGATTATCAAGCATCTAGGCGAGACAAGAGGGGTTATCGATGAGATTCTTGACAATCTTGTTGTAACTGGAAGTAAGGCGGGCGCCAAGGGTCTTGATGATTTCGCACGTGCAGTTGTGAAGAGAACCACAGCTAAACTAATAGGTGAAGTCACAACTGGTCAGATAAGAAATGCTTGTGCTAGGTGGGCAAAAGAGATAGCCAAAGAGCTTCCTAACAATCCAAGGCTGATTATAGGAAGAGAATTCACAATACCGCAGACAGGGAAGAAAGTAGTCTTTAAAAGCGTAGATGATCTGAGTAACACATTCTTTCAAAGTATGGAAATCATAGGCATTACAGGTAAAGATGCAGCAAATCTATGGAAACAATTTTATAAAGAAACAGTGACGAAGAATCTAGGACCACCGACACCTGCGCAGATTGATTCAATGACTGACATGCTTGTTCAGAAGATGGCCAAGATCAAGATAGATGTCATAGAAGATGCATCTATGTGGGCTAGCAAGACAAAGCGTGGTCCGGATACCCGCGGTCTCATGAAGCCCGGTCCTCCGCCTTCACTGTTCATAAACTTTGCTGCGTTTGCAAAGAAAGGGCTAGAGGAAACAATGCAGGAGACTATGGAGCATGAGATGATTCATGGTATCGATAATCTGTTACTATCTGTTTTGGCAGGGGGCGATGAGGCACTGGAAGCGCTATTTAAGCGAAAAGGAGCTAAGTTCGCATCTGACCTAGCATCGTCAGGCACATTAAAAGGAGCTGGCGGAGAGCTATTAGATAGATATGTTTTCGGCGAGACGGCAATAGAGAAAATAATGAAGGAATCGCCAAAGAACTTGAAGGGTCTCACTGACTGGCAATATTGGCTTGTCAGGATTGGTAAGCTAAATGCAGCTGACATCGCATATGTTTCAGATCCTGCAGAAATGTTTGTAAGAGTTCAGAGGATTTCATACTGGTTAAAGAAAAATGGATTCAAAGCAAATGACTGGGGCCAGTTTTTCAGAAGATCAGCTGATGACATGATTGATGAAGTTCCAGACTCTGATTTCTTTAGGTCTTTTTTTGCGTTGCTTAAAAGAGTTGCTGACGGTGAAGCTAATGCATGGCAGCAAAAAGTTGGTAAGAGCATTTATAAGATGTTTGATGAGTTAGTTTAGGAGATTATATTGTTAAGTCATCTTAAAGAAAATAACATGACATACGCTAGTCATATGTTAAGAGCAATGAAGATATCTGCTTGCATGGCCCTCGGGTGTGTTGCTTGCATGATTCATGCTGTGATTCCCTGTCTATTCGAGACGACAGCAAGCGACATAGCAGAGAAGATTAGAAACACTTAGTTCATTTGACGAGAGGAAACAAGTTGTGTTTGAATGCTTGCCTGAGTTCTCCATGCACAAGAATCTCGTATATGTCGTAATATAAGAAATTAGGCGCTGGGTTTATTCTTGCAGGCCTACCAATACGACGACATATTGTTACAACATCTCCGTCATTTGTTATAGACACATTTCCTTTGAAATCATCACATGATGGATATGCGTTTAGATCAATTTGTTCGTATAGCTTTATGTTGCCATTCTTTTCCAGCGGACAAGTAATGAATCCATCTTCTGTGTAGTGTAAGTTTCTAATTGAAATTACTACGAGTTGTCCTGGTTTAAACATATTTTAAAAAGTTGATAATACATTATATGTATGATGCTTAGCAATATATTTATATGCGTGGCAAATATGAAATTATTAATGGAAGATTGGCGCAAGTTCTTGGCAGAAAAGTATGTTTTGGGAAAATAGTGCTAGTGTTGTTTGCAGGGGGGCAAGTGCACAATATTTTATTGATAATCCCGAGTATATAAACAGGTGCTCTACTTTATACAAGGTTAATGAGTGGTGGGGTGATGAACCAGAGTATTTTGTAGAGAATAAACATAAACTAGTTCATTATATTAATAAAGACACTCCGGGCCACCGCAAGTTTCTTGCTAAACCATTCGATAAAAAACTTTATAATGTAGCTTTAGATGTGATTAATACAAAAGACTGCGGTTTAAAGGTGATAGCGCAAGCTTCGATTGCACATAAAACTTTATATATCGCAGGTTTAGACTTTTGGGAGGCATTCTACTGGTCAGCAACAGATACTCGCAGAGACGCTTCACGAACAACCATGGCGAGGTACCATAGACAAGAAGAAAAGATTGATTTACTAATCAAGTACATGATTGTATGTAGTGACACAAAGTTTTATTTTTTTACTTATTCAAAGAACTTTTTAAACAAGCTTGATTCGATGAAGCCAAGTCGCCGTCCGAACAATGTGATCATTGAACTATTAAAATAAACAATTTACATAGTTGAAAAATAGTTAAGAATGCTATAATACGAATGAGGCTTATACTATGACTGAAAGAGAATTTGTATTTTGGTTGCGCGGTTACTTGTCATGCGGTTCAGTTACGCTGAGCGAGCAGCAGGTTCATGTTGTCAAACGATTCTTGTCCCAAGTAAATAATTCTGGCCCACTAGACAAAGCGATAGAAGGGCAGGAAAAAGAGTATGAGGAGGAGATAGAACTCTATCAAACTTACGGCGGCGATTAGCTAAAGTTTTTACGCTTACTAATCTCTTCTGTAAGATTCGAACTGCTATGAAGGAAAGTGAGAATCCAGATAGTGTGCTTGTAAAGACAGCAGGTGTGACTCTTTCAAAGATAACATTTTATGTCTGCTGCACAATTGGTATGGGAATGCTCATTGAGGCATGTAAAGTTGATAGTGAAGTTATAACGCAATGCGAAAAGGCATGTGGGCTATCAAGAGGTATTAAGGAAGTGACGGGAACTAGCTGTGAGTGCAATGACGCGCAAATAATTGCTGAGACACCGTGGGTTCTGCAAAAATAGAAATAAAATGAATAAGATTATACAGACATTAAAAAATCGTTTAATATACTTTAGAGAGGAGAAAACACACGTCATCGAGGAAGACGTTGACTGTGAGGTGACAGATGAGATCGAGAAGGCCCTGTGGGTTTTAAAAGAAGATATGGACTTGCCAACAGAAGAAGTTCAAACTGCAGTTGATAGCAGAAAGAAGTACAAGAATGGACGGTGAAAGAAGAGCAGGACTAAGTGATGAAAAGATGCTTTTCACTTTGCTCACTGCAATTGTTAAAAAGCAAGGTGGCGAGATCAGAATCACAGAGGACGAGATGGACGCTGTGACAAAGAAAGACATGATGATGATGTACTATGACAAGAATGCTAAAGAGATAATACTGACATTGCACTTACTCACAACACATCTCGACAATCAGGTATTTTAAAAATGTTTTTTGTAAAAAAAGAGACAGTGTGATAAAATTAATAATCACAAAAGTGATTGAACACTAAATTAGGAATAGAATAAAAATGAGCAAAGCAGTGAAAGGTAGCAAGGTAAAGGTCCACTACACAGGAACATTTTCTGATGGTAGCGAGTTTGATAACTCAAGGCTCCGAGATGAAGTGATGGAGTTTGAGGTAGGTGGAACAAATTTAATAACAGGTTTCAGCAATGCTGTTGAAGGTATGTCAGCAGGGGAAACAAAGACAGTCACAATCACACCAGAAGAGGCCTACGGAGATGTAATAAAAGAAGCATTTCAGACGACAACGAGGGATAATTTTCCTGAAGATTTTGAGTTTGAGGTAGGCCAGCTCATTACCGGACAATCCGGACAAGGTATGCCTTTCATCGCCAGGATTCACGAGGTGTCAGATGAAAATGTTACTCTCGACTTGAATCATCCACTAGCAGGAAAGGATCTTACGTTTGAAATCGAGGTTCTTGAGATAGAGGAATAAAGATTTAGACAATTTTTTTTAAACCTCCATCCTGTTCAAGATAGTTATAGGATGGAGGTTTCTCTATGCGAATCACACGAAGACAGCTAAGACATATGATAGTAGAAGCCTTAGCGAAACATTACATGCCTGGAATGCCAATGTTGCATAAAAGAGACATGGGTGGCGTAAGCTACACAGCGCTAGAGTTGGACGACGCATCGCGTGAGTCCTTACTCCACCACGTCCCACCAGGATGGACCGCGTTTGCAAATCACATGACACTAATAGGACCTATGGTTCAAAAACAAGGAAGGCTTCCTGAGAGGTTCTTAGGGCAACAGGTCTGCGTGAAAGTTGTGGGAATAGTCTCAGACGATAGGGTTGTAGCAGGAGTTGTCGACTTAGGCGACGTTCCTCTCTTGATGAGGGGCCCGTCATTTCCTCACATCACAATTGCAACAAATATTTTCCTGGGCGGGAAACCACACATGTCAAATGAATTATCACCTCATGAAATGACACCGATACAACCAGTGACAGTTTGCGGTGTGATACAAGAGATAGCACATAAGTTATCATGAAAATGACACACAGACAACTTAGACGCGTCATCAGGGAGGAGCTGATAAGTGAGGTTACACTTTCTACAACTGCGTCGAGAGAATTCGAGATAGTAAAGTCTTATCTTTCAAAATTTTGTGTGTGGAGCAAACAATATACTTCAGATACAAAAAGCGTCGAGAAAGCTATTGGGTCAGTCACTAGTGGTCTCCAGTCAATTGAGGCTCAGCAACAAGAGTTAGGGATTGCACCTGATCGTGAGCGCGCTGAGGGAGATTTTTCTATCGAAGACATTACACGAATTATCCCTTCTTCTGTGAAAAATCTTAATAGCATGTGCAGCATGATCGAGGCTCTTAAGGACTCGCTTCTGTCTACTCTAGTAGATGATTTAGAAAAGGCCGGCCTGCCAGAGATTGATGCAAGATCAAAAAAGATAATTAATAACTGGATTCATGTTGCTGTCAATCCAGCACTTGAGTCATTAAACATGTATGATTTGCAAGATAAGGCAGAAGATATAGCGTTTAGAAAGAGTGCAGCAAGTACTGCCAGTAAAATTCTTGGAGATCCTGTAACTTTTATTAAGGAATACGCACTTTTTACTGAGGGGCTTTTAGCAATTTTTGAAGCTGTAGGAACGCTGCTTGTGAATACGCAGTCTTTCGGTGAAGCACTGAGGCGGATTAATCCTAACATCAAAATTCCATGGGATGAGGAAGCATACAAACAGTCAGAAAAAACGATGAAAAACGTTCTAAAGCTATCGAAGTCAGCAAGATCATTGATGGGAGTGCTTAATTAAATGAAACTTACACGTCGACAACTTAAAGCTATGATACTTGAAGTGTTGACAGGTCATGTTGACACAATGCCCACACAACAAGTTGAGAAACTCAAGGTCCTGGACTTTGATGACACAATAGCAGACACAAGTGAGCAAGTAAAGTTATACACAGATCACGGCCAAAGTCATAGAATGGTGAGCTCTGATGAGTTTGCTGTATATGAACCTGTTGAGGGTGAGTACTACGATGACTCATCGTTTAGTCAGTTCGACGACGTCGACCTGAATACAGCAATCCCAATTCAACCTGTTGTAGAAATTCTGAAGAATTTCGTTAACGCGCCCGGCTCAAGGAAGATCCTAATACTGACAGCAAGGAAACAAATTGCTGAGCCTGGGATTAGAAGGTTTCTTCAATCAATCGGAATTGATGATACAAACATTGATGTCGTCGGTGTGGCAAGCAAGGATCCTGCAGCAAAAGTTCAAGTGATCGATCACTATCTGAATAATGTTCTGCAAGGTGTGAATTTTGTGAGCTTCTTCGACGACTCAGGTCCTAACGCCGCAACTGTAAAGGAGTATCTTGACTCTTTGGGAATTCAAAATGATGTCGCACAAGTGATACAGGGAGATGATAAATCTCAAAAAAAGTTGTTAAGATTAAGAGAAGCGTTTAGGAGGCTTTAATGAGTAAACTTCGGAAAGGTACAAGAGTTTTTTTAAGTAAGCAAGGTCACAAGGGATTTTTCTATCCTGATGATCGTGATTATCTTCTGTTATATGATGTAGATGCTATTGACAGACACTGGATCGGTGACACGACAAAGCGTGCAGGAGTTGTCCCACAAAATGCGCTATTTGTTTCAGGTAGCCCAGATGTGAATATTACTGTTTGGTTTGATAAAAGCATTAGATCAAGTTCATGATTAGACACTAAAATCCTCTATGTGTATCTTTGTCTTGGCAAAGAATCCATACACGGAGGCGGGTCTCAGAAGTATCACAGAAACAATGACAGTTTTACACAGATACCTCCGTGAGGCTCATCCGAGTGTTAACCTTAGAATTAGTTTAAGTATACACAGATTGTCATCTGGAGCATCCTTGGATATTCTGTTTAAACCTATTCGATGGATAAGTGATAGGCTACGTCATAAGCTGTCACACTTAAGCTTAGAGAGTCTCAAGGAAATTCTCAAGAAATATGGGTTAGCACTTCTTGTCATCTTTGTCTTTTGGGAAATTATTGAAGATGTCTTGTTTCCAACTTTATTCATATGGCTCGGTGTTAACGTTCACCCTGCGTTTGCTGTAGGCGCGCCTGTTAGCTGGCTGTTATGTTTCCATTGGATCGCAGTTCCTGTAACGTGGAGTTTGTGGGTGAAAATCCGTGGGAAAAGAAGTGAAAAATGATAATATGTAAAACATGCATAGACATTGTATTATTATTGCGCATGTGTTGAATGTAAGAGATAATCCATGAAAGACTACTATCAAATCTTAGGTGTGAAACCTGATGATGATAAGACAAAAATTAAAAAGTCATATAGAAAACTCGCGCAGAAGTACCATCCTGACAAGAATCAAGGTGACCCGGAAGCAGCAGAAAGATTTAAAGAGATAAGCGAAGCATATTCTATTCTGTCAGATAATACGAAAAGGTCTGACTATGATTACTCAAGGAGTCACCCGAAAGGTTTCGGGAGCTTTCCAGGATTTGAAACAGATATGGGTCTTGGAAGTATATTTGAAACGTTGTTCAGCGGCCGCGGCAACCCTTTTCATGCCGGCAGACAGGCGCATCAGCAAGAACGCAAGAGAAGAAAGAATCAAGATCCAATTATTAGTTTTAAAATTCCGCTCTCACAACTTAACGAAGACACACTTAGTAAGACAGTTCAGTTTAAACGAAATGTTACATGCAAGTATTGTAGTGGAGTCGGTGGTGAATCTTCTAGTAGGTGTGAGGTGTGTGCTGGTCTAGGTAAGACTTACCAATCTTCAAGAAAGGGAAACATGTTTTTTCAAAACGTTCAACCCTGCATTGATTGTAGGGGCACAGGTCAGATCATCACAGATATCTGCGATGAGTGTGATGGTTCAGGAGCACTTGAAGTTATAGAGGTATATGACTTGGAAATCAATTGTAAAAAGACAACGTATGACGATTAGCAGGAGGTCTAGTGTCGCTTAAGTCAAGGAAGAGTATTGATAGAGCAGGTCCGGATAACCATAACGAGACCATTATTACATTTCGCCGAGAGAGAGATAGAACATTTACAAAGGTAACTAAGGTACTGTTAAGAGACCGCAAGACCGGTCAAGTAAAGTCAGGACATGATAAACCCGTCGAGGATGGCCCATATGAGTTAGTCAGTAGCACTGGTGATTATGATGAAAAAACAAAGTATCAGGATCTAGATGGCACTGATAAATTTATGTATTTTAAAAGGCTGACTGTGGAGGAAACTGATGGAAATGAGTAAAGAGAAATATGCAGAACTAATCAGAAGATTTTCTCAAGAGCTCCATGAGGTTGGAGTAACCAGCGACATGAAAGAAATAGTTACATCGCAGTCTAATAGGATACCCAACACAGCTTCTTGTGGAACTGAAGAGCAGGTGTCAAGATTTGTATATCAGCATGCAGGTTATCAGATAGAAGCAACTTGCACTGTTGAATTGAAGCTTAAGAAGTGTAAATGAAAGTAGGTGATATAGTTCTTGCAAAGTCTACCGCTGGAGACTGTATTCCTGCTATTCATGTTAGGCTGCTTAAACGCGTCGATGTCAAGGCATCAAAGGGTAACAGGATGGATTGGCCTGGATACTCTGGGTGGGAAGCTGAACTTACAGACCAGGAAGAAGCAGACATGTTAAGAAAGAAGTGGTCAATTCCCTTTAAATTTCCTAATGATATAAAAACTTTCGTTTATGATCACTGTATAGTAAAGAAGGTTAAGGGTGCTAGCACGAAAAAAAGAAGGACTAGGAGAAAGGTACGACCTAAAAAATGAAAATTAGTTATTTTATCATCACATTAATCGCACTAGTCGTAGTTGGCTGCGGACCGAAGCACATGTTGAATGTTGATTACAGTGAGTTATCACAGTCTCCGTGTGTTGATGGAACAATTTTCAATATTGATCATGCGGGTTGTGAAGTGTTTTACTGGGGAAGAAACGAAGAAAAGCAGTTTGTGAAGATGAGGTGTACTTACTCTCAGGAGCGTAATTTTTGGACAGAAACATCGTTTTATATAACCGTGCCAGTCATGCAACCAGTTAGTCCAAGCTGGATTTTATTCTGTGCAGACATACACACAATTGTGTATGCTGAACCTGCGCATGCTGATCAATAATTAGCAGTTAGCTATAGCAAAAGAATTCTTTTAAGAATAATTATTGTTATGAAAGTAACAATCGGTTCACTGTTAGACATCATACGAAACAACTTGCTGTCTGAAGAAGTTCATGCATTTCATGGTTTTGAGTTTGGGCCGGAGATGCTAGGCTTACCAGGCCCTGAATTTGATGACGAACAGCGTGTGACAGAAGAAGACGTTGATGACGCTGAAACGTGGTTAAACATGTACGATCCGTCTGAGCTAGTAGCTTTCAGTCGGGGTTCAGCTGTTTTGCACCAGACACTTCAAGATAATCCAGAAATGTACCAAGAAGTGCCTCCTGTTACTTATATTTCACCAGCAGCACTAAGACAGTGGACAGATGCAGGCATACCACACGCACCGCCAGGAAGCAAGGTAATTCATTCTATTGGTGATAATATTGTCCCACTAAAGCAAGGTTGTCAAGTTGCAGCACAATCTGGCGCGCCGATGATTGCAACGCCTGGCAAAGGTGACGGAAAGGATCATGTAAGAGCACTGAAATACCGAACTAGTCCCGGAGGAGTAGAGATAGATCCTAGCATGTGCGCAGCAGATCCCGTGTTACCAGACTGGGGAAAGACAAACTATGCTTCGCAAGAAGAACTGGTAACTCAGATGCAGAGAGGTACTGAGATGATGTCTATTCCTATGCTGAGTCAGTTTATTCATGAGGTGTTATCACATGATAATCTACCTGACCTGGTAATGTTCAGCAGCGCGTTAAATGAAATGATCGTTAACTTGTTGTACAGTGATGCTGCAAGATCGCAAATCAATGTCATGCCGGCTGAGGATGAAGTTGCGATTGTTCTTGATTCAGGTGGCTTATTTTCAAACTATGAGACGCTTAATGAGGTGCATCTTGGGATAAGAGTGAATGATGAGGGGTACGGTGAAGTCGAGGCATATTACACGTGTGTGCCTGAGAATAGATCAGAGTCGAACCTTGTCATTGTTGTTGATCTGCCGAGGAACTATGATGACACACACGAGAGGTGGCTGCAGATAGAGCTAGAAGACGCTTTGTCTCACGAGCTACAGCACAGCTGTGAGTTAACAGATGTCCTGGCAGGTGACATTCCAGAGGGTGAGGAGAAGTGGGAGAGCCTTGATCACATATACCGACATTACGGTTCTGATGCCGAGACCAGAGGGTACATAGCAGGCTTCATCGGAAGGTCAAGAATGTCAGGTGAGGATGTGGAAGACATCATTAACAATTACATAACTTCGAGTATATTTCAAAAAGGTTTGGACAGAGGATACTCTGTCGAAGATTTATCACAAATTATGAGGAAAATTGCTCATAAATGGTCTAATTACTATAGTAACATGAGGTAAATACATGAGACTGTCAGACAGACAATTATCATCAATGATCAGAAGAGTACTCCGAGAAGACAAAGGACAAGACACAGAAGACGCACGAAGGTGGATAGACGGCAACAAAGCCGACGGGGATTTCCGAAATCCCTCACACTTCCACAATGCGTTGAATCTTTCTAACAGGCTCAAAACCTATCGAACGAGCCGGAAACTAGCAGCTGAATTTGAGGCATTTTACAAAGCAGCCTGGGATGACCTGGGCCCAACAAAGCAGCGCGACTTTAAAGAGCGAATGGAACGCGATGCGCAGATGAAAAGCTCAGCTAGCGCATTTAGGGTTGCACCTGGCGGAGAACGTGGTTCTGCTGTTGCAACCAGACAGGATCGTCGTACCCACGACTCGGATCTGACCGACTTTTCTAGTGAGCTAACAGATGATGCTGAGGAAAACCTGGCACGCAGAGACCGTCAGCGCGATGAGCAACCTCGAGACCCTGCTCGCGAAGATGACCCTGACCCAGATTTCTTCTTAGCAGGCCTGGACGATGACGAAGACGAAGGCACACAAGGTCCAGCTATGGCAGCGCGCCGGACAAATATATTACCGAAGGGAACAATGATCGATGGGAAGATGTATAGACAAGGGCAAGCAACATACGTAATAGAAGTTCCGAGCGCAGATATTAACAAAATCACGATGAAAGTTGCTGATTACCCACCCAAACCCTCCGCGCGCGGCCGAACTATCAAGTTAGCGAATATTGATGATGATCACATTCTTAAGAAGAATGTACTTACAACAATGCAACACCCTGTACGCGTGGACCCAGGTAAGCCAGAAGAAGAATTCAGAGTTAATGATCCTGACGATGTGGCAGACATTAACGACATATCAGAAGTGAGAGTAAGCAGGTCAGACATACGCAGGCTTCTACACCATGCATTAAACGACTAAGGTGAATGAAAGCCAAGATCAAGAAAGGTGATGTCGTCTTGGTATGCGGTGCTACAGTTAATAGCGCAGGAATAAAGTCAATACATAGAAGCCTCGCTAAGGTGATTGAGGTAGGAAAGTATGATGCTTTCGTTGTATCACTTCCGAAGGCCGAGTATAACAGACCTTTCAGGCAACCACTTAATAGGTGCCAAAAGATAAACCCGCAGCAAGATAATATCCTCGATAAAATAACGCAGCCAAAGCTAGGCGATCTTGTCATGTCAGTATCATATCACTTCTCAAAAGCTGAGCAAAAGATAGGAACTATCAAGGAGATAATTGAGAAGCCGGGTGAGCCAAAGAAAGCCACACTGATGCACTCAACGAAAGAGCATACAGTTCCGTATGATACGCTTATAATCCTTGAGGAATAATTTTAAAATTTAGTGTACTTTCTAGATTTTGTGTTTATATTTGAAATGTGGCGCCAATCGGGCCACGTTAATAAGTCAAAACTTGCTAAAAATAGGAGAAAGAATAATGACTGGACTAACATTTAGAACACCGGCCCTGCTAGGGCGAACAGCATTTGATCAGATCTTTGATCAATTTTTTAATGACCCTGTTCCGATGATAAAGCGTTCAACGGACGGATATCCAATTACTGATATCTACAGGGATGAAGAGGATAATCAGATTATTGAAATGGCTCTCGCTGGATTTTCAAAGGAAGATCTAGCAGTTGAAGCTAAGGAGAACACAATTGTTATAAGCGCACAAAGTGATAAAATAATTAATGCAGGTGGTGCTCATGAGCGACGCATAGCGCGCAGGGCTTTTAAGAAGACATTCGTAGATTATCATAATCAACTTGATTTTGGTAATGTAGCAGCAGTATTTGAGAATGGTCTTCTTAAGATCTCCATTCCACCGCAAAGGGAAATAAAAGCAACTACTATCGATATTGCTTAAATAAATTACAAAACATAATAAAACCTCTAGCTAGACTTATAGTTATAGCTAGAGGTTTTTCCTTTAGGGAGAAAGAATGAGCTTACCTGTCATAGCTATATACCCGGGAAGATTCCAACCGATGGGAATACACCATAAGCTGACCTTTGACTGGGTTGTCAATACCTTTGGATATGATAACAGTTTCATCGCCACATCAGGAAAGGTCGAGCTACCTAAGTCACCTCTAAATTTTCACGAGAAACAATCTATTGTGATAGCACACGGGATATCTCCTGACAAGTTCATTTTAACCAGGTCTCCGTATGTGCCAATAGAGGCGATCAAAATGCTAGAAACTCAGCGTGGGCTTTTCCTTCAAGACTTTTCTATTGTTTTTGTTGTAGGAAAAAAGGACATGGATGATAATCCAAGATTCACGCCAGGATATAAAAAGGATGGAAGCCCATCGTACTTTCAATATTATGATCAATCTTCGCCAATGGCAAGTGCTGACACACATGGTTATCTTGTTGTTGCGCCGCACTCATGTATTAGACTACCAGACAACAGTGAGTGTAGTGGAACAAACTTAAGAAGCTACTTAAGCAATGCTAACCCACAAGAGTTCCAAGCGGTCATGGGATTCTATGATGAAAGCATCTATAGTCTATTTAGGAAAAAATTTTTGTCATCGATGATCAATGAGCGTATACTGACAGAAAGTGAAAAAGATAGAAGTGACTTAATACTTGGCACGCCAGAGTATGAGGAGTATGTTGCAGAGCTGATACGTGATATTCAACATGTTAAAAAATCTCTACGATCAAGGACAAAGAAAGGGTCAAAACATAGAAAAGAAGCTGCACGTCTGCAGAATGCAATTGACTCTCTGAAGTTTATGGGTAGAAAAAATCAAAGAGCGATTCTAGACAATAACAGGATAGATGAAAGAGTGATTAACGTAGCTGCTCCTGAAGAGCCTGCGTGGAATAATAGAACAACACAAAAAGAAGACCTTACTAGAGACGAAATTAAAAGTTACTTTTATAGAATTAAACGATAGTAAAAGGACACTAGTTAATGTCTACAAGCTTAAAAAAGAAAAAATACTGGCAGGATGGAAGTGGAAACACTTACAATGACGAAAAGATTAAAGAACTAATAGTGGAATACTCAAGAAAAGGTGGCACAGTTTATGTTGGAGCTGATAGCATGATGACGGCAGAAACATGTTCATTTGCATCTGTCATAGCATTCCATGATAGAGACCAGCGTGTTGCTAAGTATTTCTTTAAAAAGATAAAAGAGAGAGAGCAAAAGTACAAGGACATTCAATTCAAGATTTTTGAAGAAGTTAATCTAGCGCTTCAAACAGCACAGTTTGTTTTGACCACATGTCCAGCTGTCAAGTTAGAAATACATGTTGACATCAGCACAAAACAAACCAACAAAACTAGTCGATTTTACTCGATGGTCAAGGGCTGGGTTGCTGGCATGGGCTTTCCGCTGAAAGTCAAGCCGGAATCCTGGGCCTCTTCATCAATCGCCGACTTGCACACAAAATAGGAACTTATTGTGGCACTAACAATTAACAGTAAATGGAGACAGCAAATGCCTACATTTGATTTAGAAGATATGATCAGAGGGTGTATTCAATCTATGATCATAAAAACGCTAGACTTACGATCATCTGGAATGATAAAGTACGTTGAATTTTTTCCTGCATATACTTTCTGTGAGGATACAAATGAAAAAATGCTATCTAGTATGTTTTTGAAACTAAGATACCAGCAAAGATACACTAGAATCGGTGCGGGAGAGATACTAGTATCAGGAGCTTCGATTGTTGAATTTGTTGATTTTCTCCATGAAAATGGTGCTACAGAGCTTGTATCTCCTGGGAATGTTTTAGAGACGATATAGTGTAAAGTGAGCTTTCATATGTTATAATACATACGAAGGAATAGCTGTATGAACTCCAAGATGATTAAGACATTCTTCCCTTATAAAACTCCTCGACAAGAGCAGTTAACTGCAGTTGAGTTTGCGTTAAATGCATTTTTAGAAAATGATAAAAAGTTCTGCATTATTGAAGCAGGAACAGGCGTGGGCAAGTCTGCTGTAGGGTTAACGTTAGGTCGTATTCTTAACAGTAAAATGTCTGCTAATGATGAGTATGAAAGAGGATCATACTTCTTGACGACTCAAAAAGTTCTGCAAGCGCAGTACGAAAATGATTTTGGTCCACCCAGTGGAAATATGAGATCTGTTCACTCGTCTGCGAATTACAAATGCGGCTGGCATAAAGAGAATGATTGCAGGACGTCACAACAGATGTTGAGAACTGCGAAGAAATCATCTGGATTTTTTAAACACTGCACTGGTAAGTGTGGGTACAAAGAGAGTAAAAAGCTATTTCTAGAGTCAAACGAGTCTGTGACTAACTTCCCATACTTCATTACAGAGTCGACATACTCAGGGAAGATCACACCAAGAAATTTTCTTGTTGTCGACGAGGCACATAACGCAGAGTCTGTTTTAAGCAAATTTGTAGAGGTTTCTGTTAGTCAGTATTTTTGCGAGAGGGTTGTGAAGTGCAAGTGGCCCGACAAGATCACACCTGCACATTTTTATAAATGGATTAACGATGTCTACTACCCAAAACTGCAATCACAGATTCTTTATTTTGAAAAGAGAATTGAACAGTTAGGCCTGTCTGGCAGGGTCAAGGACCTGGCTTCTATCTCGCTGAAGTATGATATGCTTTCTGGTCATAGCAATAAGTTAGAAATGTTTCTTAAAGACTACTCTAAGGATAATTGGGTTATGGAAAAGCAGGAATCTGAGAAGCGTGGGTATATCAAGGTTGTGTATCGCGCGATTGACGTTTCAAAGTTTGCAGAAATGTATCTCTTTAGAATGGGCAAGAAGGTTCTTTTGATGTCTGCTACGATCCTGAATGCTGATGGATTTGCAAGATCGTTGGGAATTGATAAGAATGACTACGACGCAATCAGCATTTCATCTCCGTTCCCAGTTAAGAACAGACCGGTCTTTGAGGTAAATGTAGGAAGCATGAGTGCAAAAATGATCAATGAAACGCTACCTAAACTAAAGAATGCAGTTCAAGCAATCTTGGATGAGCATCCAGACCAAAAGGGAATTATTCACTGTCACACGTACAGAATTGCTAGGTACTTAAAGTACAATTTAAAATCAAGGAAATACTCAAATCGATTGCTGGTGCACGACAGTCACAATAGAGATGAAACTTTAAGAAAACACATGACGTCAAAAGATCCGACAGTTTTGTTGTCACCTTCTATGACTGAGGGTGTTGATCTGAAAGGTGATCTCTCAAGATTCCAGATCATCTGTAAGGTACCCTATCCATATCTTGGTGATCCCATCATTAGAAAGCGGATGGCAAAAAATTCAATGTGGTATCCGATGAAGACTGCTATGGGAATTGTGCAATCGTGTGGCCGGAGCGTGAGAACTTCTGACGACACAGCAATTACTTACATTCTAGACAGTGACTGGAATTCTTTTTATCAACGAAATTTAGATGTGTTCCCGGCCGGGTTTAAGGAGACAATTGTAAAATGATCGCGCTATCTTGCAAAGTGCCTAAGCAAATTGAAATTGCGCTGTCAGGCGGCCCAGACTCAACAGCAGCGCTCTATTTCTTTAAGAATAGTGGCAGGGATGTCTCTGCAGCTTTTTTTCATCACGGCACTGAGACATCAGACAAGTCACTTGATTATGTCGAGCACGCGTGCAAACAGCTAGATGTGCCTCTCAGAATCGGTCGTGTGATCTCAGGGCCTGTTCCTGATCATAATCTAGAGGCAGAGTGGAGAAAAGAACGTTACCAGTTCTTTGAGCTGGCTGACTGTCCTGTTATCACTGCACATCATCTTGATGATGCAGTTGAGTGGTGGATCTTTTCCAGCCTTCACGGCGAAGGAAAGTTGATCCCGAGAATCCGCGGATCATTTCTAAGGCCGTTCTTGCTTACTAGAAAGACTGAGCTTGAGGAGCTTTGTAATAGAAGCGGTGCTAGTTACTGGCAGGACAAAACAAATTTTTACACAGATAGGCCGAGAGTTTTAATTAGAAATAAAATGATCTATGATTGTCTTAAGATCAACCCAGGCCTGCACAAGGTCATTAAGAAAAAGTATCTAAGGGAGTTAGAAGATGAACGTAAAAGTAGGTGACACAGTTGAGTGTCTTTATCACATGAGTAATAGGGGCAAAGTTGTGAAAGTGTATTACACACCTGTGACAGCAGGTAACAGCGCAGGCCCGCTCACACCAGCGATAAGAGTTATCTTTGAAAGTGAGCTCGACGGAAAAAGCTACGACATGAAGGGTCAAGACTTGAGAGTCGTTAGAGAATAGTGTGTTTCGTAATTGGAAGTACACACTAGCTTCAATTTGTATCCCATTAAATATTATTTTCGTAATCGTTGGGATAGTTATTAATGATATGAATGCCGTCATGATGGCGGTATCATCTATCGGATTGCTATTACTTCCAATATTTTACGATCACTATGCCAAAGAAGAAGAAGACAACTAACCAGACAGTAAAAGATCTTTATCTAGATCGACCGACGTCTCACGGAGGATGGCCTGAAGGTCACAGCGGCGGTTGGATAGATAAGACACCTGTTAATGTCCAGATTACAAACTGGCTAGAGAGCATGGGCTTATTAGATAACCCACCTCACGCTAGATTAAGCGAGTCACAATTTAGAAAGTTAATTCGGAAGTTGTTGGTCGAAACTGATACTTACTCTAGTTGAGGAGCGTGTGTTATGTCGTCTTTGCCTGATCAAAATGATCGCTTGAAAAAGCTTAAGAAGATCAGAGATAAGTTGTGCAAAAAGGAGAAAACATGGTCTGAGTCACTGTTAGCCAGTGACTGGATAATTGACCAGGTGAAGACTCTTCGTAGCATGTCAGAATCTGAGACACACACAAAAGATGACATCAAAGCAAGACTTGAAGACATTTTGTGTGCACTAGAACAATCTACGGGGGAAGACGATGAGTGATGATAGCGGATGGAGCGAGTACTCAAAACTAGTGCTTAAAGAGCTTGAGACACTGGCTACGGCGATAACGTCTCTGAATGCAGAAATTCAAGAGCTTAAACAAGAAATTGCTAGGATGAGAGAACGAGAAGATCGTGTTGATGATCTCAAGGCTTGGAAAGAAAAAGTAGATGAGGTGGCATCACCATCACAGCTCGGTGTGATGACCAAAGAAGTGGAAGAGCTTAAGCTGTTCAAGACAAAGGCAGTGACTGTCTTTGCTGTGGTACAATTCATAATGGCAATTGCTTTATTTGCACAAAGTTTTATGTAAGGTTGAGTAATGAGAATATCAAGAAGAAATTTGAGAAGGTTGATACAGGAAGAGTTAGGTTCTGAAGCTGTTAGTACACAACTGCCCTCAACAGCTATTGTGCCTGCTAGCGTGCCTTCGACGACAGTAGCTTGGGAGCCACCAACAAAAAAAGAAATCATAGCCACAAAGACTGCGTTTGAAACGGCCTTTATAACTGCGAATCCAGGCTTTCAATCACAGCCACCGAAGACAACTATGCCTGTAAAGCTAAGAGATGAAAGCGCGCACGGCAAGGATCATGAATATACAGATGCTGAGATAGACGATTTAATAAGAAATGTTCCTGGCTATAATCTCCTGGAAATAATTCCTGCAGGCAAAACAAACGAAGATAGATATTCAAACAAATATAGAACACATTTTGTTAGACTAAGCAGCGATGATCCAACACGAGAACTAAACAGCAAAGCAGATATCCCAGTCGTTATAGTTCCGCAACACGGAAACAAAGGGGAGCGATTTGAAAGAGAACTTGAATTGTCTCTTTTGTCAACCTCTCAGCAAAGCAACCTGGAATCTGTTAACTATGAGCTAGGAACAGGATTTCTCCAGGCTGTGAGCGATGCATTACCATTCGATGTAACTCGTCGTGATATTAGCAGTATCGTTCGACATGGAGGTAGTGAAAAAAGAACTTTAGGAGCGTCTCCGCAAGATGTCGGTGAGGCAATATCAGATATCACTATAACAATTGAAAAAGATGGAACGCGTATTCCTATGTATATTTCATTAAAAGATCCGAAAGGATTAACGTTTGGTAATCATGGGCTTGCAGGGTCTTTTGCTTTGGACGAAGAAGGCTTCGTAGTTTCTTCGAGCTCTAGTAATTCTATCATGGACGGTTATATCGAATCATTGGGTTTTGACAAGGCACTAATTGCAAAAGGCGCAACTGATGCAAAACGAGGATGGGTTCCAACGAAACAGAACGTCGTAAATCCGATTCACACACCGGGTCACACTAGTGAGTTTCCGCTTTGCCAGGATGAGAAAGAAGACACACCTGTTTATAATTTCGATGCACAAGCGCTCCACAACTACATCGCCGGAGCCTTGGGTTACGGATACATATACGCACGATTAATTGACAAGGCTGGCGGGTACGGCGCAGAAAATTGGCATATTGAGCATCTTGAAACTGTAGAAGATACTAAGCACTGGATTGGCATGCCCTCAAACGTTTTTCTTAAGTATCCAAGATACTGTGGGCCTGGTGACGCGTCAAAGCAAGCTAGCGCTAAAGTCTTTACTCATAATGGCGCTGCGTTTGTTGTGACAATAAGAAATAAAAATGAGGGCAAGTTTATGCCGAATCAAATTATGACTTCTTTTGCAACGGGAACGTGGGGTATTCCGATAACGAAGCGTGTATCGAAGAATAGGACAAAGAAAGTTAGAGGCCCAAGACAGTCTGCGTACAGTGCTGTACCAGTAAAAGATATCGACTCGGACGCGGGACGCGCGCTCAGTTATGGTGCAAACTTAATGGCTACTATGACACCTGAGGAGAGACAGCAAGCTGCAGAGTTTCCGAATGAAACAAGAATACGTGAAACAAAGATATACGACCTACTATTCGATGATTAGCATGTAAACGTCCTATTTCTGTGTTATACTATTAACAACGCAGTACCAATAGGAGGTCGTTTTGTATTTAACAAGAGAAGACATTGTTAAAGTAATTGAGAGGATGAAGGGGTTTGAGCAAGATCTCAATTCAGTATTCGCAGCACATAGCTACAACTTTAGAGAAGACATAGGAAGAAGGAATGCTTTGCTGTCTGTTTCGCAGGAAAGAGAAGTTGCTAGGGTTCTTAGTGAAAAATTTAATGGTGTGGTGCAGGACGGTTCGCCAGGGAAGCCTGATATCTACATCAATGACATAGATACTGAGCTTGAGTGCAAGCTGACCAGCGGCAGCAAGTCAAAGAATACGATATCATACCAGCTTCAAACTGACTGGGAGACGCTACGTGCAAAGGGAAAACTAGATTACCTTTACATTATCACAAACAAGACGTTTGATAAGTTCTGCGTCCTGTTCTTTGAAGGACTCACGTCTGATGATTTTTTCCCACCGTCAAATGGTTCCAGGGGGAAGTCACGGATGAACAAGGGGAAAGCAATGGAAAAGGTAACTTGTTTGATGGGTAACTATATGAATCATAATGATGTACACATCAACAAAATTGTTTCCGAGTCGATGAAAGAGTTAAAGGGGCATACTAAGCGAATGACGCTGCTTCACGAAAAACACACTACACTGCTAAAGACAGATACAATAAAACGTAACAAAGTAGTTGCGATGAAAGATAGGGAGACTATAAGGCACAGGGTTAAGGCAAAGTCTTATACAGATAGAAAAGCTTATTGGGAAAACACGTCAAAAAGATACAGATTTATCTTTGAGACTGCATAATTATTTTAGGAGTGCTAGGTGATAAAAGAGTGGGTGACTGAGAAGATTATAAATGGAAAAAGATACAGATTACACTATGTTGAGCAAGATCACTACGGTGGTGCGAGAGTAAGTTCATCATGGAGGACTGAAATAATTGATGATGAAGAATCTGATAGCAATGTTAAAGATGGTGATGATAAGAATCAAGGAGAGTATTTTGAAGAAAGACAAGAATGAAATTCAGTTAACAATGTCAGGCAGTGAAGAGACCCGCGAGGATGATAAAGATACACCGCAGACAAGACTGATATCTGTTGATAAAATGCAGGTTGATGGAGTCATGGAGCAAATTTTAAATCTTAGCTGGATTGAGAAGGAATTTGCTGCCATGCCGATTGAGCCTGCTTATGTGCTCAATTCACCCAAAACATCTGTTTGGTTGTATAGCATAACAAGAAGAGGGTACTTTGAAGTCTCTAATATGTCTGAGATAATTACTGTTGACAAGGTGTCAAACAGTGTGTCACATTGCATGATCAATAATGATCTATTTGAAGTTTCAAATGAAATGATACATTGTATTGGGTGGAACTAAAGTGTTTCACCGGATAAGAGAAACTTTGAGCTCTGCAAAAGAGGCGATTTTTCTCCCTGTGGGCGTTGATCACGAATTTGACGATAAGTGTGAAAAATCTTTTCTCAATTTTCTAGATGTCGTTTATAACTTTCTCCTAGCATCATTTGTGATATCAGCTGTTTTAGTAGGATATTTTTTTATCACTCATGAGCTGGTATGATGTGCAGAAATTTAAAAGGTAAATTTTTTAAGGCAACAAATAAAATTTTAGACACAGGAAGCTTGTTAGTTTATAACACATCAATCATATTTATCGTGTACTGCGCACTTGCCAGACATATAATCAGGGGTAATCAGGATGAAAGAAAGAAGCATCATGAAAGTTTATAGAAAGATTCTAGAACAGTTAGAGTCAGCTGTGAAGCTCAGGGGAAATACAGGCTGGGGAAGCGGTCATCCACACCCACACCAGACAGGCACAAAAAGAGTGTATGGAAAATCTGAGATTGCACATCAAGCTGCAGATGATAAAGTGGATGCAAAAAGAGAAGATGAAGAAACTGAAGTCATAACTGACGATGAGCTTGTTCCTGTTAGTAGAGCTTTTGACGGAGAAGGATATGAATAATAAGTACGTAGAAATATACTGCACACACCACGATCTAAAAATAAGTCCGTCATCAGATGTAATGGGTGAGAATTACATACTACAGGATGATAAGCGTGTGGGTTTCTATAGAGATGATGATAAGTTTATTGAGTTTTCAAAAAATAATATGTTGTGCAAGAAAGGCGATCTAATTTTGTTCATCATTGAAAATCAGAAGGCACACTAGGAGGTACGATATGGGTGGAATGGGCGGACATATGAGCCATGTTTACGAAAACATGGACATGACATTCAGTGACTTAATAAGTTTATTTGGTGACGTTTCAAGCGGAAAAATTGAAGTTACTGAAAAAGTCGACGGTCAGAATCTTTACTTCACGTATGATCATGAAACAAGGGGCCCAAGATTCGGAAGGAATCTAGAGACACATGCTGCTGTCGGCGGCTATACTAGAGAGATGCTCACACAAGAGTTTACAAAAAAAGGCGCGGGAAAACCAGACTATGCAGGTGTTATAAAGACGTTTGATGATGGAATGGAAGCAATCCAGCAAGCGATGGCATCGATAGATCCTTTGATTCTACAGAGAATTTTTTATAGACCCGGGGTGTGGGTCAACTCAGAGGTGATGTCTGGCGACAATAGAAATATTATTGTCTACAGTGGAAATTTTATTGTTCTGCACGGAATTGAGATAATTAGTCATGACTTCGATCCTGAGAACATGTCTCAACAAGAACTGGCAGCAGCTGATATAGAAGCAAGAAAAGCATTTGGATTGTTATCTAGCGAAGTTGAACGTCAGGAGGCAAGAATAGCACAGGACAACTGGGAGGTTGTAGGGCCCAGACTAGTGCAACTCCAGAATCTATCTGATGGTGACTTCATTGAACGATTAGAAAATGTAATAGACGGAATCCTCGAAGGCACTGGGCTAACTTTCAGAAATACGTTTAAGGACTTTGTTGAGTATCATTTGAGAAATACAATTAGACAAACTTTTTCTATGCAGCCCACAGAAGAAACTTTTCATGATATTTTTACACTTGTGACAGAAACAGATCAAGAGAAAAAGAACCGTGTGGCATCAGGTCGTGTCATTAATCTTAGATCATTAAGACTGAAGCATCCGAATACTCACGACCACGAAGCGCTTAGGAACATCGCACTGTCAACAAACGCTAAGAATATCTTGGGGATTATAATTGAGCCATTTGCGCAACTGACAGTTCAGTTCTCAAGTGAGCTTCTTTCAGGTGCTGAGTCTTACTTCATGCAAGACTCAGGCCAAGCGAGGAATATGTTATCAAGAATGACTGCGATGGCAATTCAAAGAATTCCTGCACATGTAAAAGATTTAATTGAGACCGGCCGGGTTGACCCGCGCGCTGCTGCTGAAGCAGTATCAATTCAAACTAGATTTGTCAAGAACTTAGCACGCCTTAGAGATGTGTCACACATTACGACAGGCATTGAGGGCGTAGTTTTTGAGTACCCACCTATGAGTAATAGATACTATAAATTCACGGGAGGCTTTGCTCCAGCAAATCAGCTTTTGGGTCTGCTTGGCTGGGAAGGGAAAGATGAGATAATGGCTGCGGTAACAGGATAAAATACCTAATCTTTATATCACCATGGTGTATAATTCACATTACAGCCCCGTACGCGAGGTGTGTAAGTGGATAAACAGGAGAAAAAAATGCCACAAGTAACGCTCAAGAAAGGTGAAGACATCAATAGAGCAATAAGAAGATTCAAGCGAAAGGTTGAAAGAGAGGGAATAATGAAAGAGCTGAAGAGACGAAGGTACTACATGAAGCCCTCAGAGAAAAGAAAGGAAAAGAGAGAAGCAGCAGCTAAACGAAGAAGAAAGCTGAAGAATAGAAATAATGTGAAAAAAGATTAAATTTTAAGTGAGAAATTTTATAAATTTCAATTGCACAGAGTATTATATCATTCTTAACGTTCTTTAACATTTTTTAAGGACCCTAGTTCTCGGGTCTACAAACCTGGATGGAGTTACTGGCCTCCAGGCACACTCAGCGAAAGCTGGTGATAGAGAAAACCTCGATCAGGAAGGTACCGTTCTTGCGGTATGCCGCCTGACTAAGAGAGGGGATGAGTAAAGGAGGGTGGTACCTCTGAAAATCATCCAGCAATTCGACGCATGGGCTTCCATACCACTGGAAGAATACTGCTGAGAGTATCCGCGGACTTGTAGGTTCATCGTGGAAACGGGATAAGGGCAATCCAAGACGCCGAAAGGTGATACAAAGTCTTGGGAAAGAGTTTCATTAAGATCCTCTAGAATCTAACTGTCGGTGGCAGAAGTCTCTCTGGTGGAATTGGCAACAATCCCACCGTCCCGAAAGGGGTCTCATGGACATCCTCCCAAGGTTTGGAAATGCGACGCGCGACGGCGAGGTGAAGTGTACAGCTTACTCAATGAAGCGCAGAATGTTATGTCGATAGTAGGACGTGCTGTTCCGTGGTCTTTACGGGCCAAGAACAGGGAGAAAGTTCGTGCACAGAGTTACTTTCTGGTGTGCTTACCTCTAACGCGAAATGCGGACAGGCTCAAAAGGCTTGAGGGTCACGAACGAGGAACAAAGAAGTGCTAAATGTTCCACCCTTTATTCAAGAAGAGGCTTATGGCCTCTTCTTTTTTTTATGGAGTTGATATGTTAGGAATCATTGGTGCAATCACTATGCTCAGTCTTTGGATGATGGCTATGGTTGGAATGGTTATCTCTTTTAGGAACGACTAAAATAAAACATTACATTCTGCTTTTTCATCTCCTGGGTGATATTTACTTTTATACGTGAACTCGTAGAGAAAATAAGGCGAGAAAGTTATAATGAAATTTTTTTTAGTATTCATAATCGTTTTTTTTGCTGGTTGCGCAGCAAAGAAACCTCCTGTGTCTGAATCTCCGCCAAAAATTGATTTTGAATTAGAAGATGAAGATTTAGATGATCTTCCTGAAGACACAGGAGACGAGGAATGAAAATGACAAGGCGCCAACTGTCGCAGTTAATCGAAAGCTTCCTAAAAGAGCAGGATGATCCTGATGAAGATGAGTTCGAAGATGAGGAAGGTGAAGAGCTCGAGCCTCCAGGACCACCTGGCCTCGACGATGAGTTCGAAGATGATGAAGATGATGAAGAGGAAGAGGATGAAGCTGAAGATGAAGATGAGGAAGATGAGGAAGATGAAGATGAGTTCGAAGATGAGGAAGAGGACGAAGAGGAAGAGGATGAAGAGGACGAAGAGTTTTTGGGCGATGCCATTGAAGATATCAGGCTTGAGTTTAAGTTAAGCGCAGAATCAGGTGCATCATCTATAAAATTAAGTCTAGAGACGAATGAAGTATTTGCTGAGATAACCAAGTCAGATGGGACAGTTATAAATCTAAATGATCTCGTAGCTAATAATCCAACAGCAGCAATGAAAAAAGATGCCAGCGACACTGTCTTAGGGCTCATGATGGTCGCGAAAGATAGAATAAAAGATCCCGTCGGTGTTAGAAGGGTGAGGACAACACTTTTAAGAATGATCGGTATGGAATCAGATCCTTCATACATTGACAAGAATAGAAAACTTTTGAGACTTAAAAAGCGAGTGTTAGATAAATATGCATAGGTATGCAGAAAATATCACTATTCGATTTAGCTCGCTTGTCTTTGCGTGAAACAGAAGAGAAGTGTATAGTTGAAAAAGGTGACCTGATTAGAGTGATCTCTGAGAGTGATAAGAGAGCTGAAGTGATCGGGATAGTAACACAGATCAAAAGTAAGATGATGTGTTTGATGATCAATAATAGACAGGTTGAGTGGTGGTCTAGATTTGTAAAGTGTGATAAATTGTCTTAAGATTATCTTTAAGAGGAACACAATTGTATGGCATGGACAATTCTTTACACAGTAACTACAGAAGGTGTGATGTCTATCAATACGACATCGTACCACGATGCAGAAAAAGCGCACGAAGACGTACAAAGAAAACTTAAATCAATGTATGGACTGGACGCAGACTTTAAGATCATTTGTATGATTAAGGGGAGTCATGATGTATGGTATCCAGAAACAGGTAGCTATGTCTAAGCCTAAAGATATGTTCGAAGCAGGAGATAACTGTTACATTCTTGTTCAAAATAAGATTAAGTTCTGTGAAGTGTTAAAAGTTCTCCAAGTTCAGGATGATGGAAGGATTGGATACGAAGTGAGAGACCTGATCGATTACAGACACATGGCTATAGAGCATAAATTTTGTGCTGACGACGAAAAGACACTTAAGGCACTACTAAAAGAGACAAGAGAACTCGCGAAGGCTGCGAAAGCTTCGAAGAAATCATGAGCCAATTTTTAAAGAGAAGAATGTCAGTAACTTCAAAAAGAGGCGTGTGGTTCGCAACAGCAAATAATATTGACAAGCTCTGGCACATGTATGTTGTAGAGTGTGCTGATTCTACACTTTATACTGGGATAACAACAGATATTGAGCGAAGACTCAATGAGCATAATACAACAACCAAGGCCGCTAAGTACACGAGAAGCAGAAGACCCGTGAAGCTAGTATACCATGAGACATTCACTGGTAGATCAGAAGCGTCGAAGGCAGAAGCCAAGTTCAAAAAGCTCAAAAGAAAAGCGAAACTAGATATAATTAATCGACATAGATGGTGATCCTTGTAAATATCAATATTGCACTGTATACTTTAGTGTAATGTGGCATGAAGTTAATAGATACAGGATATCAAATAAGTCCGGTGACACAGAAGAGATGATCTTAGAAAGGCATGACGACGGATCGTTCAGAATAAGAAACGATTTTGGAAATGTCAGTATTGAGTTCGACTCACTGTCAGGCGCTGAGTTTCTAAGAAATGTGTTTGATGACCTAAGAGATCAGATCGAGCTCGACATAAATGATGAGTGGGACGATGATGATGAAACAGACCCAGGAGTAATATAAGATGGGAAACTTAGCAACAGCGAAGGCAATTACTTTTTTTGACGTGGAGACAACAGGTCTCGATCCGTCGAGGAGCGCAATACTTCAGATATCTATTGTCACTGACTGGGAGAACGGAACGCAGGATTCATGGTCAACAAAGATAAAGCCAAGGGATGTTGAACTGAAGTTCGCAAATGATGAAGCTTTAAAGATATGTAAGTACAATGAAGCTGACTGGTCTGACGCTCCCATGTTCGAAGATGTTGCTGAGACTATCGCTAAAAAGATTGCTTGGGGCCCGGTAGTAGGACACAATATCCAGTTTGACATAGCACACATCAAGGCATCACTTGACCGCCGCGGATGGCGACCGGTAGACAGAGATGAGAAGTTCGACGCGTCGAACCACGTGTACAAGATAGGATATCCAGCGATCGACACATGCGCGCTGGCTTATCTATACCTACCGACAGAACGACAGAACTTGAATGCCCTTCGTGAGTATTTTGATATAGACAAGGACAGAGCACACGATGCTGTCACAGATGTTGAGGACTGCAGGACGGTTTTCTACAAGATAATCAGTGACACAACTTCTTCATGACTCATGCATCTTTATACACTTTGGTGTATGATAGATATGTAGAAACAAAAGGAGTCTGCAATGTTTAAGGTATTAGAACTAGTAGGAATCGTGGCAGCAATTCTTGTGGCTGATAATGTTAAGACGAAGATCTACGGTTCTCGTTTTCCTGAGATGCCACCGACAGATGACGATCGTGAAAGCGACATCACAGAAGTGACAGTAGTTGAAGATTGATAGTCCTGCTTTCAAGTTAAGTGACATCTACACGCTTTATGGAGCAGAGACTGATCATCCTGTCTCGTATGTAAGAGACACTAGCGAGCCAAAAGACAGTCATGATGACTTGTGTGAAGACAGAAGTGATCAATCAGAAGTGTTACGCATGATCAAAAATGAACTTAGTGATAGAGGCTCGTCTTGTGACGAGTTTTTTCTTTATGACATAAGAGGGCGTCTAATTCCGCTTCTGTAATATTCGCTTATTTAATGTAGAAAAGAGCTGTGTTCTATTATATTTATAAGGTGTTATAACGATGCGGAGTGTAACGGAATGCTAATTGGCGAAGAACACCTGAGGCTACTGATTGGAAAATCACTTCTGGAAACTATAACTGACGCAGAGGTCGAAGCCAAGTCAGCAGCGCTCTCTGGCGAGCATCCCACACTTAGCGCTGATCAAGCGAACATGCTTGCCCGCGCACAGTTAGAAAAGGCAGAGGCAGATAGTGATGAGGCTGAGGAAGAATCACAGGATGATGAGTTAGGCAGGCGCCCGAAGGGAATGGAGGAAGGTTGGACAGACCAGGACTCTGATAGCTTTAGAACGTGGATGAACACGAATAGGATGACGAGACAGCGCGCAAAGAAAATGAACCTGGAACTCCCAGAAGACATGAGAGAAAAGTATGGCGAGGACTCTGACACATACATTGATCGCGCGAATAATCAGCATGTTGTGGCTGCGTATAACAAGCGGAGCCCGCGAAATAGCGATGGCTACGGTGCAGAGTGGCTCGAGCAAGCTATCGCAAAGTATGACTCGAGAAGGGAAGAGCTAGACGCTGAAAGAAGCGTGAGGGACAACCTCGAGAAGGGTTTCGGCCCTATTGACACATTCGATAAATTTTTGCAGATGCGACTGAATCAGGCTAACCACAAAGCTTCAATTGACGCCAATCAAGGTGAAAACGTTGACACGCTCCAGCCTGTTGTCCCGATCAGAGATCTGAGCTCGCGATATCGTCTTGGGCTAGGCATAACATACCTGTACCATGTCAATGAGTTCGACGGTATGGGAGGTGCTAATACCGATGATCATGTGCAGGTCCCGGCCAACCGGATCAAGTCACTCTGGTCCCCTAGCAGCACAGTGATGCTGGCCCAGCCTGGATTTGATCCAGATGCGAAACCCACAGAAAATGAGCCCTTACCACGTCTGCAGTATAAAGAACCTCAAGTTGACGGCGCAATTTCACTAGCATATGACCCTAAAACTGAAGAGTTGTTCATGAGGCAGGTGCAAAAGGACGGAGAGTGGGAGGTGGTGATCAAGGATGTCCCGTATAATAATGGATTCCTGTGGTTAAGAAGAGCATCAAATGAAGGCCGGACTGAAGAAGCCGAACAAGGCACAGCAGCCACAGCAGCTGCAGCAGGCACTGCTGCTGCAGGAACAGCCGGCGGAAATGTGGTTTCTGAGTACGGTAAAAATGCCTTGAAGCAACTTGATCTAGGCAGCCCTGGTGAAGAAGGGTCATTTGTGCTAGCATGGGATCACTATGAAGATGGTGACTACACATACACATGCTCTCCATCTGGAAGACTTGTCGTGTCTACCGGAGGTGACTGGGATGCCGTTGGTGATGGTGCTGTTGAGGATTCACTAGACAGTCCTGTTGGTGCTGATGGTATGAATGACGTAACCGATCTCATTAAATGGCTGGGAGGAGAAGACACAGGTAACGCTTACAAGCGCGCTGTTGTTGCAACAGCTGGGTATAATGAGGATGGATCAGAAACAGGATATGTGGATGCTATCTCATGGGTCCTTGCTAAGTACTACGCAGCTGAGGGCACAGCATTACTTAAGGTTGTCGATGGGGTCGTAGCCATCAAAGCCGGCACAAAGCGGGCCAAAAAGAATCTGCAGAGCATGCTCAAGAAGGCCAACGTGGCCGACATCGACCTGGGTTCATTGACAGCGTCACCCAAGTAAAAGCCTAAAAGAAGCACTATCTAATATGCCCGGCCAAGTGCCGGGCTTTTTTATGCGTGCAACGTGTGAAATCCTGTTGTATAATAAGAAAGAACAAAGCAACAGATAGGAAGAAAAACATGTCGTACCAAGGTCTTAGAGGCAAAGCCCGTGAGAGCATTCTTAAGCAGGCAAAGCGCCAGATGTACAGAAAGGAGGTCGAACTCCGTGAGGACACGCGTCCAGTTGAGAGCATCTCAGCTCTGTACAGGCAGCTTAACGAGGAGCTCTTCGACGGTGCACTTCCTGCTGACCTTCCGGTCACTTACAACTACCGTCTGCGTCGTACACTTGGACAGGCGTTCCACCGGTATGAGGATAACGGTGACGGACCAAAGATGGTTCCCTTGAAGATCGAGATCCGCGGGAAGCACCGCTGGACGGATAGATTCCTTCGCAAGGTCATGACGCACGAGATGTGTCACATCTGGGCATTCCAGGAGTGCAATGAGTCCGGACACGGACGTCGTTTCTGGGGCAAGATGAAGGACCTGGGCTACCCAAACACACACGACTGGGATGACTCTCTGAAGTGTGAACGTGACATCTACTGCTAGAGGTAAAAAATGAACATTGGTGATATGGTAATACACACGGGAGACGAAGAGGTCGGTATTATTACTTATCTCTGGGATAATGGCGATGCCGATATTCTCATTGAAGGTTGTGTGTATCAAGTAGACAGTAACGATTTGGAGGTGGTCTGTGAAGCCGGGTGATATTGTAAGGATCATTGAGTGCGGAAGCTACTGCGAAGTGACAGAAGTCCACGAAGAAGAGGCGCACAGTCATGGATGCGGTCACGTCTGGGTAGAGATACTCGACACCGGCGCTGAGGCCACGTTCTGCCTTGATGAAATTGAGGTGGTCAGTGAAAGTCGGTGATTTGGTACAGATATCTGTAGAATCTATCATGTCTGGGAAAGGACAAGAAACTGTTGAGGGATGCGGCATGATCATCCGGGATCAGTCACCGATGCGCCCGCCACACATCGGCCGGATGGTTAATGTGCTGTGGGACGACGGAGAGATAGAAGAGCAGCATACAGATGACTTGGTGGTGATCAGTGAAGATAGGTGACTTGGTGCGATGGAAAAATAAGCGGAGACTTGAGATCGAGTCGGATATCGGTGTCGTCGTGAGTGAGATTCGTCATGGTGTTAATTCATCTTTCGTAGATGTGTTGGTAGATGGAAAGGTCATTCCCGTCAACTTTCTCTATCTCCGGGTAATTGAGGGGACTAGTGCTGCAAGTCGGTGATATCGTTAGATTTTATGATTATGACTATGCCATGAAGCACCGCTCTTCGACCGGTGACCACTGGCGTATTGGCATCGTGACAGAGATTCGACATGAACCATGGGACGAGGATTGGGATAAGAACTGTAGTCCATACGTGGTTGTGTATCACAACTGTCATGTTCAACCTATTGTCATGCCCAATGAACACAACATTGGAACTTGGGTAGAGGTGATCAGTGAGAGTCGGTGACGTTGTTCGTCAAAGTGGCAAGCTTATCCAGCTAGAGGGAAAAGGCTTTGATGTTAACACAGAGAGACTGGGAGTAGTTATTGGTGTCACTGACAGACGGGATCGCCTTCCAGCAAAGTTTGCCAAGTGGGGAGACTGGCTTGGGAAATCTGTGACAGTGCTCTGGTCAAACGGAAAGGTGTCAGAGAGTGTGGCAGAAAATGCCCTCGAGGTGGTTAATTCAGGGTGTGCTGAGAAAATAGGTAAAAGTTAACGAAAATGTGTACAAGTAAAACCATGTTCGTATAATCTATCATAATCGCTCTTTAACAATTTTAAAGACCCATGTTCTCGGGTCTAAAACCCAGGTAAAGTTACTGGTTCCTGGGTCCCAAACCTTCGGGGGAGGGAATAGAGAAAACCTCGATTGGGAAGGTGCCATTCTTATGGTATGCCGCCCAACTAAGAGAGGGGACGAGTTAAGGAAGGTGGAACCTCCGAAGTCGTTCAGCGATCTGATGCATGAGTCCTCATTCCACTGAGGAAGTGCTGCTGAAGGTATCCATGGACTTGTAGGTTCATCGTGGAAACGGGACAAGGGCAATCCAAGACGGGTCGAGAGACCTGACGATATCTTGGGAAGAAGGGTTGACGCTCTTCAGAATCTAACTGTCGGTGATAGAAGTCTCTCTGGTGGAATTGGCAACAAGACCACCGTCCCGAAAGGGGTCCTGTGGACATGCTCCCAAGGTTTGGAAGCAGGACGTGCGACCGAGAGGTGAAGTGTACAGCTCACTCAAGGGAACACAGAATGTCATGGCGATAGTAGGGCGTGCTGTTCCGTAGGTATTACAGCCTAAGAACAGGGAGAAAGCTCGTGAACGGCTTTACAGGTCGGTGTGTGCACCTCTAACCAAAAGGGACAGCTTCGAATTCAAGCGGAGTTGAGGGTCACGAGAATGAAAAGCGAGGTATGCTGCGCTTTTCCCCATTTAAGGCCGGTCGAAAGACCGGCCTTTTTTTTTACCCTAGCGAAATAGTTATAAAATAAAAGGTGAAATATTGTTTAAACATTTAAAAACTCTCTATTCATTTGATGCTTTACAGTAAACAGCCATTAATATAAAATAATTACAGTATGTGGTTGTGACTTAGCATTGGGAGTTTGATTTGTCCATAAAGATAATATACACAAAGTTAAAAGGATTAATTCAAGAGACTGGTTCTGGTGTAGAGATAAATGGAAATACTTCTATGGTGGGAACCACTAAGATAGTAGGACCTCAGCCTCGCACAGGAACAAATCCGCAGACGGAGCCTTTAGCGCTAACTGTTTCAGGCTCTATGGGTGTCGAGGTTTCCAACAACTCTTCGTTTATTGTTCAGGTCCCTAGACAGTCTAAGCCAGCTATTCACGTACGTGCAGACATTTCACATGTTCGAGTCGGCATAGGGTGTGAGCCCGCCACGAGCGTGCTGCACGTTTCATCATCTGCTGATTCCGGCGGAATGATGTTTGATGGTAATCCTGGAGATGCGACGTATCTCACATTCAGAAAGCAGGCAGCTACCTCCCCTGGAGGGCAGTGGTCATTTGTGCACAGGGGTGATTCCACTCCCGTGTTTTGGTTTTGGGGCTATGATGGCTCTACATATAAAAATGCTTGGAAGTTTGACTA
>Ga0208156_1000176_pt1 | contig 32987 bp, 46 predicted proteins | sample 1_EtaG_FD_184073 | JGI IMG/M metagenome (GOLD analysis project Ga0208156, IMG submission 184073) | Marine viral communities from the Subarctic Pacific Ocean - 1_ETSP_OMZ_AT15124 metaG (SPAdes) (version 2) | ecosystem: Environmental > Aquatic > Marine > Oceanic | place: Pacific Ocean | collected...
CCACTCCCTGCATCAATAAAAGGAAGTCCGTAAATTGATCGGGCATCTTTTGAATCGTAAAAACTCATAATTTTAAAGTTACCAAACAGTTATATGAAGTCCTGCTGCGCCAGATCCACCAGAACTATATCGTGCGCGAACATTAGCGTTGATTTCTACTTCATCTAATTGCAATGTTGCTCCAGCGATCAGCACAATTCTTGTATCATTTTGATTATCAAATGTAATATCTACTGACTCCCCAGTGTCATTTACCAATAATAAATGTGTCGTAGTTTCTCGCACTGTTAATGCAGTGACATAGCTTGCAGTAGTCGTATAATTTGTATATCTCCATGGTCTAGTTGCTCTAGTTGACATATATTTTAATTACTATTTTTTATGACAGATACAAGCAGCTTGAGAAATTAACATTTTATTCTCGTAGTCTTTCTTCCTCTTCTTCTTACGAGGCTTCTTTTTAAATTTCTTATATCCAGTCTTAAACATACTCAGGTACTTATCCCTGGCCCCAAATGGAGGGCCAGGATAAATATCTGAATTACTTTAGCCGTGGCTTAAGAAATTCCAGTATTCGTCATTTCAACGAATGCGCGAGAGTCAAGAAGTTCGCCATCAACGCGTTCTTCAACTCGTACAAACGTGAGATTATTTTCCCATGCACTTGTGCTCGCAACCGTAGCTTCTGTCGTTGTATCAACAGTCATCTTCATCTTATCACCGATGTAGTATGCACTAAGGTCTCCAAAGAAAATCTTACTTGACGCAAGATTATTCTGCTCAAGAACAGGAGCACCAAGGATCCGTTGAACAGGCTTGTTCGTAACTACATCATTAGCACCATTAGAATCAAAGATCGGTCGATTATTACTATCTAGGATACCAAGAGATGCACTAATTGTTCGTCCGTTCATGATCCATACTGCTCGTCCACTCTCTCGATATGATTGTGGGAGTCTGTAATAGACATCTAAGAAATCTCCATAATCCAGTGAGAAATTTGCATCTACCGTTGGAACATTAGCTGCAGTATCAATACCTGTTGGCTGTGCTGCACCCGTTCCAACCATGAATGCGCGATCCTCTTCACGAGCAATTGCCTCAGCAAACTGTCGCGTGAGTAGAGGGATAACTGCCGTTGCACTGTCTTGCAATAGTTCGAGTGAAACACCCTGAATTGCAGAAAGTTTATATGGCGTAAGAGATCCCTGGTTCAATGTTAGAGAAGTCGTAGACTTCGAAACATTCTCACCAGTCCAACTCACTTGTGGACGTCCAACTACCTGGTTGAACGCAAACGTTGCACCTGGTCCTGAAAGATCAATGATCGTTGCACGCGGTCGAATGACAGCTGCATCATTAGCAATATCAATCAAAATGTCGGTGAGAATTGTAGGTACTAAGAATCCACCGTCTGCATTTGTACCAACAACCATTGGCTCCAACTTTGTCTCTAGCTGATCGTAAAACTTCTCAGCATTTGAATGATGCTTGGTAGCGATTGCACCAAACCATTTAGCAAGAGTTTCTACATTACTCTTCTCCATTTCGATGGTTTCACCTTTAGAATTGTGGTGAATTTTGACCATCTTTTCTACATGTTTAATGTCACCTGACATTTTCTCTTTTTTTACCTTATTAGCTTTTGTTGCCTGTTTCTTTTTAGAAATCTTACTAGCAACTGATTTTGTAATGGAAGCTGTTACTGATTTTGTAACCTCATCAGAAATCTCTTTTACAATTTCTGAGCGAAGTTGCTTTTCTTCAGCTTCATCTTCCTTTTCTGAAGTTTCCTCTTCAGGTTTCTCTTCAGCCTCTTCGGCTTCGTCCTCACCTTCTGATTCTTCTTCTGCTTCCTCTTCAGAAGCAGCTTCTTCTTCAGCAGCCTCTTCTTCGACTGCTTCTTCGGATACTTCTTCTTCAGAAGTTTCCTCTTCAAGGACTTCCTCTTCCTTTTTGTCCTCTTCTTTTAGTTCTTCTTTCTTAGCTTTAGCCATATTATTTGTATAGACTATTTAGTATCTTAATTTTCTTTTGTGTTCTACTTAATTGCTTCTTACTAATTTCCTTTTGGAATGATTTATATTCCCTTGAAAGCAATGCTTGAGGATTAGCAGGTACATTTACTACAGAAATCTCAATCAATTCTGACTCTGTAATGGTCTCATTCTCTCTTTCCCGTGGGATAAAGCCAATAGAGAATGAATTCAAAAATCCACCCTTCATTAAATCCCTTACTTTCTTTGCAAATGGATTCTCATCTACTGCAAATTCAGCATCAAACTCTAAACCTTTCTCACTCACTCTGACATCTGTGACCTTCCCAATAGGGAGACCATGAATATCATGCGACCACAATAGCTGTGGGTTCTTCAAAAAGTTCATTAATTTAATACCCATTGGAGAAACAATATCTCCATCTCGATCAACATCTGGTGTCGATCCTAATCCTCCAGTCAACTTATTTCCGTCTATGCTTTTCGTATAAGCTGATTGATATTTTGTATTCATAACAAAAATAGGCAATCAATTAACTTGCTCGCCTACTCAAGTATGGTCAAACTACTTTAAATATAGATTGTATACCTTTTATCTGTCAAGAGAAGCCAGGCACTACAGGCAACAGATCACATCTACAATTACTAGACACTATGCTATTGGCGATGTAAGATGTACTTAAAGATTCAATATCATACACATAATTATGAAATGGCAGGACCTCGATACTAACCAACTTTGCACTCTCTATAATTCTGGACATTCCTTGCAAAGCCTCGCTAATCGCTTTGGTGTTGATCGAGGAACTATTCGACGTCGCCTTACTAAAGCGGGTATTATAATTCGCAGTATCTCTGAGGCGAATAGATTGATGATGCGCAATCGCACTGTCATTGATCACCGACAAAATACTGCTGCCGCTCATGATGCCATCCGCGGCAAGATTCAAAGCGACGAGCACAGAGAAAAGATCGCTCGGACCAGAGAAATTAAGGGACTTGGTATTTCTCCTATTGAGATTAAAGTTAGAAAACTTTTTGAGAAAAGAGGATTCCAGGTTATCCCTCAAAAGGCCATCGGAAGATATAACGTCGATCTCGCCTTGCCCAAATTCTCCATCGCCGTGGAAATTTTCGGTGGTCACTGGCATACTACGAGCCGTCACGCCCTCAGACACCAAAAGCGCACTAAATATCTCCTCAATGCTGGCTGGACTGTTGTAATCGTCTGGGTTACCCGTGACTATCCCTTTGATGTTGCTGCTCTTAAGTATATTATCACCCTTACGCAATCTATTAGCAGTTCTCCATCCGTTAGATGTAAGGAGCATATGATTAGGGGTGACGGACAACTCAGTTCCATCGGCAAAAAGAAGTTTAAAGATGTCGCCTGAATATTTAAATCGAGTTATTTTCGTTGCATCTGGCGATACAAATTTAGTATCTCCTGTAACACAATTTGGATGTAGAGGTGGTCTTTCAATAGTTGTATAGCTCACAGGCAATAATCCACCTTCATTTCCTACTACTTCATCCCCTAAACTCCAATACTTTCCACTAATTGGAATCACTTTCCCTTGCATTGGGATACACCACTGACATGCACCAGGATTAGTGAACCATTCTTTAAACTCAATCCCAGCATCTTTATATATTCTTTCGTTTGCCCATGTCGTAACCCGTGTTAGCTCTGATCTAGCAATCCTTTCTGCCCGTACCTTATCCGCATGTGTAAAGATTTCTGATACTCTCTCTCTTAACTTCGGGAGAGAATCTCCTTCTTTAATCCCTTCTCCCAAGGATTTTGCTACTGCACTATTAGTATCCTTTGTCGTTTCCTTAGCAAATTTATTGATTGATCGTGTTAAGAACCCTACAGGATCTGTCTCATCTAGAGTTACGGGTAGGTTAAATAACTGAGCAGTTTGATTACCATTTCTAACAGCAACACCAATAAAACTAAGCAAAAGAATACTAGTGAAAATCTCAGACTCCTCATCAGGATCCAATTGAATATCTTCAATATCCGTTCTAGCAAACTTCTTTCCTTCGAACCCTGCCAATGCTCTTTTTTCTTGGTCATTGAAGAGTTTCTTTAGTTTCTTTGTGAATGTAGGGGTTTCTCGTCTTATTTGTTTCTCCCTAATTTCCCAAATCTTTAACTTGGACTCATCGGAGAAGCTACCCTTTTTTTTTTGATCCTTGCTCTCACAAGGTTTCTTACACGTACTGATTGCTATTGCTGCTGCCTGACTCTGTTCTAATGTCGGGTCTTCTTTCATTATCTCTGGTATCTTTCGATTCACACACGCACCTTGCGTCTCATCGGACATTCTACAGGCAGGGGATTTCTTCTTTGGCGCCTTCTCTTCTACAACCTTTTTAATCTTCTTTTCTGTCTTCTTCTTTCTTTTCTGCAATGTCTTTACAACCTCTTCTTCAATCAAATCATACTCAGTTCTATACTTCTTCTGCATATTGAATTCTCTCTTTCGTATCATCTTCTCTCCTTCTTCTGTTTCAGGTACAGTTGATGATCCAACCTCTACAAGATTAAATGGAACTAATAGAGAATCAGCACCAGCTACTTCAGTAAATCCTTCCGTTAATCTAACTTCATTTCGCGTCAACCAACCATCTTTTAACCCCTCACTATATAGTGCTAATTTCTGATCTTGATCTTCAGGTGTTAGATCATCAAAATCAAAGAAAAGATTATCCTGGAAATCAACTGCTATTAATTGTTCATTAATAGTTCCTACAATCTTCTTCATAAAGGGTGTGATTGTTTCCTCAAGGAAGATACGTTTTGATGCATCTGCATTTGCTCTATTCACATCCTCAACTAATCCCAACACTGCTTTTGGAACTCCGTACATTGCTAGAATTGAATCACGAGAGAATGTTCTCTGATTCATAAAGTCCATATCCATGTGTGTAGAACCAATAGGATTGAGCTTTGTTCCTTGTGGAAGAATAGCTAGTTTATATGCATTTACCTCACCACGATGGTTATTCTCAAACTGTACCTTCAAACGATCGAATGCATCCTGATCAATCTTATGTTCTGTCTCTAATGCCATGTGAGGCTGCGCACTATTCTGAAAGAATCTCCAGTTCCACTTCCTTGCCTTCTCTTCTGTTGCAATATCAAGAGATGCAGCTCTAACTGGGGATGCTCCTCTAAACTTCTTCATTGGGTCTGGAAAGCGGAAATAGACAATATCTTCTGCATCAAATGGTACTTCTAACCCTGTCTCTGGTATTTGATAGACATATCCTGCAATAAACTTCTCCTTCCCTGGAATGATCTTCATTCTATCTGGGGATAACCAGGGGAAAAGTTCTACAACTTGTCCTCTCTCATCTCGTACTTTCCACCAATATGCCTCTCCAACTAACTCCATAAATGTTGCAGTTAGTTCAATGAGATCATAATAAGTCATGAAATCATTAGCTCTTTGAAGTAAATCAATGACATCGTGCTGCATTACTTCTTCTACACCAGATGAGCGTTTCTCAAACAGCTTTAAATCTACCCCTGCTGAGGTAGTTGCAATCTTACGCACACAGGCATATACCCAACCCTCATATGCAGCTAATTGTTCCCGTGCATTAGGATCACCCATCTGCTCAGATGAAAACATACTCGGTGTACCAAGTGCCTCCAAGGATGGTTCTGTGATCTTCTTTTCTTCTATTTGTACTTTTTCTACGGGTTTTTCCGTTTTTTCCTCTTTTGGAAGATATTTTTGCAAAAAGTTTGCAATATAATCGTCTACGCGGCCCATTTCTATCTAAAAAAATTCTAAACTCACCCTAATTGTACGCCTTTTGAAAAAGAAGTGTCAACTTTTTTTCTTCTTTCTATCCTGGAATATGTGACTTTTATGAATTTCAACAGCATGTACAGGTTCACTATCCACAATTGTTATCTTTGCATCCCCATATTTTAACTCTCTATAGAACTGAATAAACTTTGCCTCTGTTGCTGAAATCTCTATTTTGATTGTTTTTTCATTTGGCATATCCGATCGATTAATTCTTTATACTCTTCCACCGATTGCTTCACGTCATATTTCTCTCTTACTAACTTATACACTCTTTCACCCTCTTTCTTCCTATTATCTTCAGATAGATACTTTTGCATCTCTTCTGCTGTATGGGCAACTGGAAGACCAAATGCCCAAGCTAGATAAGTCTTATTTTGTGATTTAAACTTTGCCCTTGCATTTATGATAGGTGGATTGATAACAAAATCCACAGCTAATACATCAAAAGGCAATGTCGCCCATGCGTGTTCCTTATTAGAAATCATGTCATCATAATCAGGAAACTCAATTGGATTCTCTGCAATACAAAGCAAATCTAAGCCATATCTCCTTAGTGTATACAACGTGGGCTGTAGAGAGTCTGATCCATTCTTTGAATAGCCATACCATCCTACTTTAGATGCATGCCCTTCATGTTTCTTCTTGTGCTTACCAACATAATCTAAATCAATACGATCATCTATCCATACTACTACACAATCCTTTGGATCGATTATCTTCTTCAATGAATCATGTAGACCCTTCGATGAAACAACGATTGCATCTACCATCTTTGATATTTCCACAATAGGCCATCCGTCTGTTATCCATTCAGGATCACACAGATCAAGAATCTTAATCGCATCAATATTCTCATACAATTCCCTATACCAAACCTTTTGAAAGATAACTACATCATACTTCTTTCCTTCGTTATAGAACTCTGCTTCTGGCCAATGATTCAATAACCATTGTCCTCTAATCATTGACGATCCACATTTCTCAATGGGCCTATGATGTCTCTTGCTAAACGTGAAGATTCCTACTTCCATATTTTTAATTCCTTTAATAATTCTACCCACTGGTCACGAAGATTCTTATGATTGAAATGCTTCACTGCATTCTCTCTTGCATTCCTACCAATCTCTAATGCCTTGCTTCTATCATCTTCAAGTAATTCGTATATGGTATCAGCCATTAACTTTGGTTTCTCATTAGGAATTAATACAATGTTCTCTCCATCCTTAAAGAACTTATCTAGATCATGTGCTCCCTTTACCTGTACAACACAACATCCAGATAACATAGCTTCAGTTCTAGCTCTATTCATTGGTGTTCTATACGAAACATCTACATAGATTAATGCAGTTCCTAACCAATCCCTATACTTATCTAATTCATATTCATTAAACCGCGCCTCTTTACTAATTCTTGCCCATTGCAATACATATCCATACTTACGTTTAAGCATGTTACTTATCTCTGTCATCATTGCCCGATTATAATACTCATCACAACCAGCAGGAGATAAGGCAGTAATAACTTTTGATTCCTTCCAATCAGCAGGTCTCCAATATTCTGTATCCATGCCATGAATAATTGGCCGCCCAAAACCCCACTCTTTATCTGTCGCCGCTCTATGTGAGTTCACAACCATTGGATTATCTCCAATAAGTTTCTTAATCTCTTGCTTAATTAAAAGCTCCGCTGAGTCTTTTGTAATGCCATTTTTTGCATACTTCTCTGGCCATACTGGGGAACCATGTTGAATTACTATCTTTGGAATATCTGTAATAATTGAATTTAACTGTGGGTATATCTGACTCTTATAAAGATTTTCATCAATACATTGCTGATCGAGATTCAATATCGCAAAGTCATATTTCCCAGGTTCATAATGTGTCACCATTTCAGCATTATCAGGAAAGGGACGTCCTAACCACTTCTTGTTTGTATTCTCTATGACTCCAAACTCTACATCATCTTTAAGAGCCATCATCAAATCATATTGATGAGGTGTATGCCACGTTGTTATGACTGCTCGAAGTTTTTTCCTATCCATATAATTATTCATTTTTAAAATTTAAATACGCGTACTCACCAAAATGAGATATTGCTGCATTATTATACGCTCTTGCTGCATTGTGTTCATCTTTAAAATATCCTAGCGACAATAATTTTTTATTCACAGTAATATGCGCTACCCATTTTTTAGTTTTTTTATGCCAACTTACGCCTTTATATTTTGAACTCGTATTTTTATATGATTTTCGATTTTGTCCATTTTCACTAGCAGTACAAATTCTTATATTTTGCCGCCGATTATCAAGCCCATTATGATTTCTATGATCTACTTGTTTTTGCTTACTAGAAATATTTAAAATCACCCGATGCATCACTTCATATGTAGATTTAGGATTTTGTGAACCTCCCCCTAAATAAATATTCCTTTTAGCATAAAATGTATTACGATTTTTAGATGCATACCATTTAAATTGATTTAGATATTCAAAATCTTCGTCATCTACAATTGCATATTTTCCCTGTGTTAATTTAATATATTTCATACTATTAAGTATAAAGTTTCCAAAGCAGAAGTTTTGATTTCCATATATCTTCAGGCTTTTTCATTTTTGGTGCATGGCGAATCGCATGCGCTATTGCCTCCTCTACATACTTATGATTGATTCCAACCTCCCCACATTTAACTCGTATATCTTGACTCATTCCTCCATACCATTCGATCCTCTCATTAAACATTCCAATTGATGCAACATCCTCCTTATGTACAGCACTAAAGTTTTCTATGAATGTTCTCTTATTAGAAGGCTTTCCCTTCACTTGTTTCTGACCAAAATTCCATTGTTTACTATCTGTATTTTCTACAAACTGCATTACTGCATTCTCATCTATCTTTAACCGATCATCTACAAATACTAATAACTTTCCACGTGCCTCTATTATTCCTCTATTTCTAGCTTCTGCAAGCCCATATTTAGGATTCTCCTGCTTTATATATTTAATTGATAAAGAAGATTGATTCCTAAATTCTTTCACTACATGCTCTGTATTATCATCTCCGTCATCAATTATAATTAGTTCAATATTTTTGTATGTCTGATTCTCTATAGATTGTAATATTTCTCCCAATGTATCAGCACGATTGCATGTTGGAAGGATTACGGATATACGTTTTTGTAATCCATGCCTTATGTTTGAATAAGCATAGTCATAAAGAATTGCCATCTTTTCTTCTGAATATTGCGTCATTGTCTTCCTTGCTTTGCGTCTCATTGCTTCTTGTAAGTCTTTATCCTCCATCACCATTTTCAACTTCTGCTCAAAATTATCATCATTAAATAAAACTCCATTATCCCCATCCTTAATTAAATCTCTCGCCATTCCTTGTTCAGTTGCAAGAACTGGCACACCTCGTGCCATTGCTTCTAATAACGGAAGGGTCCCTGTTTCATATTCACTAGATGAATACATGACAAATACAGACATCCGTTCATATAACCTATTTTTTGCCTCCCAGCTATTCATTTGCCCTCGTCCCACACCACCTTGGAAATCTAATGTTTCATCTTTAAGATATTGCTGGACTTCATCCTGAAAATACTTTGGTTTATCAATATACCCTGATCCAATTACTTTATATCCAAGATTCTTTGCTCCAGCACAAACCTTATGAATATTTTTATGCGGTAAGATTCTTCCTACATATCCAACACTCTTTTCATCATCATCACGTTTCTCAATATAAGAGAATTCATCAAGATCCAATCCATGAGGAATCTTATAAACAGGGATTTCACTAGGAGTTAATTGTTGAGCGCCATAATTAGTTGGAACTATACTAGCAGCAAAGTATTCACTCCAATCTTTCTTTTTTAAATGCTTATGATTATGATGTGTGACAATTCCTGGTATTTCTCTCAGTTCTTTACATAATTCTGCTAATTGCCATCCACTATTCCAATATTGAGCATGCCAAACATCTATCGTATGTTCCCTTAAAATATTTTGTACTTCCTGCACTGCTGGCGCCACATTACGTGGATGTGCATATACAATAAAGAACTTATGCCGATCATTATATTTGACAATGCTGCCAACTAAATTATTTATTGCCCAATCAGGACAATCAACGACAATTAAGATTTTCATCTTATTTCTTTTCTTCTTTTTCCTTTTTCTTATCTTCTTTAGCTATTTTATCAAGAAGATTAAGTGATTCAGATACCATTAACATAGCTTGATCTATCATTTGACGTTCAGGCTTTGTCGCTCTAAAGTCAGTTGTAATTTGTTCAATAATATCTAACGCTTTTTGTGTAGTCATAATTTCTTTTTCTTACTTAATTTATAATATTCAATTTGTCCTTCATCCCAATGCTTATCAAAGATTTTTTGATCCCATATAATATCAAACATTTTAACAATGCCTTTTAAATAATTAATCATTTGTTCTTTATTTCGTGAAAAATAAATATAATTATTCCCACTAACAGAATTATCTGCAAACCAATCATGCTTTTTCTCTGCATCTTCTCTCTTCATCTTCTTATGATATTCCCATGACTCAATAACTGATTCTCTATCGCGTCTAATAAGCACTCTCCAAAATGCATGCCTAAACTTCATATTATTTAAGGATACTGTTAGTAATGGATCTTTGATAATACATGGTTTATCTTTATAGGCCCAAAAGAAGTTAGATAGATCCTTTATCAATTCCAAATCTTGTACTGCATTTGGAAAATAGAATTTTTCTTTATATGGATAGTTAAATCTTGCTAACCATCGTTCATGTATAGTTATTAATTCCTCTGGTTCTGCATAACGATTTATTTTAAAAGGAAATTCTCCAATATGTCCTTGTATTATTCTAGTACAAATTGACGTTCCACTCCTCGGAAGTCCTACAATTAATATCGGTTTTTTATTCATCTAGTACAATGATAAATTGGTTTAAATCCATGGTCACTTCCTGTACCCAACTCTTCTACATTACTAAAGTGTTTCTCAAGATTCTTAACAACTTCTTCTTCAGGTATCTCATGACCAGATGCCATTTTGTTACGTTCAAATACTAACATCTTTGGCATATGTGTAATCTTTTCCCAAGGCCAGCCGATATGACGATTCATAGAAAGATAGAAACAAACATCTATTTTAGAGAAATCCCAGTCAATCTTGTCTTTATACTCAATGTCGCTATAACCCAAATAGATTGATGCTATTGAAGCACCTAGTAAGTCTTTTCTGAAATCAAACCCTGTAACAGAGTTAGCTCCCTGGTCTTTTGCATATCGTGTAAACTCTCCACCACTACATCCTATGTCAATAACTGTCTTACCTTTGAAATCAATATCTTCTAGTTTCTGTTCTTTAATACGAGTCTCCATGTGTCTAGGGCCATCATTTACCTTTAGGGCTTTAATCCCTTGGTATTGAATCTTTCCCCATTTAGTTGCTTCTTTATAGAACTTAGCAATTATTTCTTTGGGATCTTCTGTGAATCTAAACTGTTGAAAGTCTATGAGCATTCCATCCATTATGTCTTGTGGAGAACAATCGTAAGTTATTAATTCAAACCCATATTGTTTACCAAGCTCAATAACTTTATCAAACACTTCCTTAACTTCTTCTGTTGATGTTGGAAACTTGTGTGTCTTTTCAATTATCTGAGTAGCGTAATACTTACGTCCAAGATCTCCTAGAGCTACTGCTTTAACCATTGGAGCTAATCCGTGATATGCACAGATGTTTTGAATAATACTAGCTTCTCCCACTGTAGGAGCATCTTCATGTCGTCCCCATTTAAGATCTAATGGGTTGTCTGATTTCTTTAGCTTCTTATAAAAGAATACTTTATAGACATCATCATCATTACGAGAGACCGTAAGTGCTTGCTTTCCTCTTGGTGTTGTCGGATATATCATCATTCTTTTATCGGTGTTAAATTAACATGAATCTCATTTCTTTTATTTACAACCATATTATTAATCTTCCAGGGTTTTACTCCATAACGCGGTAGTTTCTTTAGACGGTTGAGATATTTGAATGTTTCTTCTGTAAAGAACTTAGTATGTGTGAACTCGTAGGCCCCGTAATGAGTAATATGCGGTACAACGATCAATGCTTTTGCGGCAGGCTTCATGACTCTATGAAGTTCGTTTAAAAGAAATGTAGGTTCGTTTAAATGTTCTAGGACGTGTTTAGATACTACTTGATCTACTGAATCATCTGGGAAAGGTAATCCTTCTTCAATGTCCCATACAATGTCTTGTCCGAAATCTTCTATGTCTATTCCTATAAATCCTTGTTTAATAGATCCGTCATCATCTCCACAGCCTATCTCTAGTTTGATCTCTTCACGGGTAAAGACTTCTTGTGGTACTCGTCTGTTAATTCTTTTAAGTCTTGATATATTCATCGTTTCCATTTCATTACTAAATAAATTACTGCTATAGGCCAGAATAATATAAGCCATACTGCAAAGATTAACCATGACCCTTGGAACGCCCTGTTTTCTTTCTTCATAACTTCTTTGATTTAATCATAAATGCCGTAAACTCATGCTCATAATTAGGTATCTTTTTAGTTGGTCTCATATATTCTCCTGCACAAAAAGCTATAAATGAAGAGCTAGTAGTTATTCTTGGTGTAACCTTATCTACTTGAAAGCCTGTCTCTTCTAGTATCTTCCTTGCTCCTGCCTCTGTGTAACGAACATAATCACCTTCTGGTGGATTGTGCCGTGGGTATATGAAAGGAAACGTAGCGTATAAGACTCCTCCCTTTCTTAGGAAGGCATTACTATTCTCTAATGCTTGTACAGGATTCCAACAATGTTCATATACTTCTATTGCAAATGCCACATCAAAGTGTTCTATCCATTTCTGTTCGGGCAACATATGCTCACTGAGATCAAAGATAATGTCTGATGTATATCCTTCTTGAGCACCGAAAGGATCTTCAATATCTAGCTTTATATATTCATCTGCTTCAAAGCTCTTAATACGATCCTTCATTGGCTTAACAGCTGCGCCAATATCAATAACCTTCTTTCCTTTCTCAACAGTAATCTGTTTTAGCCACGCTTCTGTTTGTATCCTCGTTGATGATGCTGGCATTATAGTTTCTTTAATTCTTCTATATAATCCCCACCCATTCTGTCTAGAGAAAAGAATCCCTTCTCAAACACTAACAACTCTCTAGTTCCACCTATCTCATTAACAAACTGCACTTCCATACCACAACTAATTGCCTCTACTACAGTATTGGGGCATGCATCTGCAAATGATGGGAATAAGAGAACTTGATGACTCCTCATCACATCCGCTAATTCTTCTCTTTCTTGCATTACGCCTAAGAATTTTACCTTCTCATTATTACAAAGATCAAAGTTATATTTCACTAGATCATCATTGAATCTACCTACCATTGATAATCGCCTTTCTGGATCTGATCTTGATAATCGCGCAAAGTGATACATAGCTTCAGGCACACGCTTATTCTCATCCTTTCTATAACCTACATAGAGATAAGTCAGATTAAACTTCGGCTTTGCAGCAGTAGAGGGATAAAAAATGGATTGATCACAGCCATTATAAATAACAGGACCTTTTGCTTCGATTGTATATCCCACTTCATCTTTTGACCATTCTGATTGAAAAATTACGAGGTCTGCATTATCTGCACAGTTCCTTAATCGTGATACTCCACATCCTCTATTTCTAGAATCCTTTGGAATACCATCTACGCGTAATACAATTTTCTTTCCTTGTTCTTTCCATTGTTTTAACTTCTCTCCCTTAATCATTGTTGCTCCACAGATAAAGATAATATCTGCCTCTCTATCTGTCTTTACAACTTGTACATCATCAATAGTAGAGATGTATTTTGTTATGTTGGTGAGGAATGTCCATCCACCTCCAATGGGAGTTCTGGAATCATTCGGGAAGTATATCTTCATAGGTCTTCTAATGTTTGAATATATTCTTCTGCCTCCTCCTCATCTAACATTGCAATAAGTGCAATGACCATATCTTTAATGGATTTCTTTTTGGCAATCTTTCTTAGAAGTTTAATTTGATCTTCATTCATATATTCACAATTAAAAATGCCGCGTCTGCGGCTCTTAATTAAATTGCTATCCTCCTGGATTCGCCATTGTCGTAAGTTAATTCCCCCTTATTATATTCCTCTTTTTTTTGCAGGTCAAATTCCTATGATCCACATGATCGTAAAGAAGGATCCGAGGATTCCTGCTGCAATGAATGCAATAACTAGATCATCTCTCTCTTTTTTCTTTTTCATATAAATTGAAAATCAAGTTCGACTACTGGCATAAAGGTGAGCATAAGTGCATCTGCATGATCTGGAGACTTTCCTGTCCTCTTTTTCAGGTCTTGCTTTGCTTCCATCTTGATCTGCCGATCAGATTGAATCTTATATTTATACCAACTCAGCTGTTGGATAATGTCATTATTAACAACTTTCCCACTATTTTTCAACCAATCTCTCATATTCCACGATAATTCAGCCTTTCTATTCATAAACTTCTCACTATCCTCAGCCTTTGATCCTACTATGACAGGTGTAACATTTAGCTTCTTTTCCTTCAATCTATCAGACACTCCCTTGCCTATTCCTGTGTCATCAATGAATACATTTTCAGGCTTTATCTTATATTTCTCTACCAATGATTCCACCTCAGTAACATTCGTCATAATGTCAGATGATTGGTGTTCCATAACCACTTCTGCAAACGTATCTGACCGTAATACACCTACTGAATAATCACCTCCACCACCTACATCTATCCCCAATCTATATGGCCCTGAGTGTTCTATTTTGCCCTTCTGGATCATTTTCTCTGTTATTAGCTGTCTATACCCATCTTGATCAATATCATCCTCTGTAGGGAATTTGCACTCATAGAATACTTCGAACAATGGTTGTGATCTCATCTCCTCAATAAAGTCTTGAGTAAACCTTTCTTCCTTGATCGCTTGATGATAATCAATGAATATCTTGTTATATTTTTCCTCATACTCCCATGTATTATAGAAGTGATTCCTATAGAATGGATTACCAATCTCAAGCATAAAGTTCTCCTTATGCCCACCTAACATTCTCTTTACCGTTGCATATAGAACATCTCCAATTAAGGAACTCTCATCTAGAATTACATTGGGACTACCAAAACCCATTGCTGCTTCTATGTTCTTCTTTGAGTTTCTTGCATCTACTGTAAGGATTGATACTTCTCCACCATTCTTAAAGGTTATTCTTTTTTTAGATGCTTCTTTCTTCAGACGTTCTTTTGATGCTGCAACATCAAGTTGCGTATAAAATACAGGATCATCAAAAATATGTTCTGTAATATAATTCATAACAATCCTAGCCTTTTTCTCACTAGGAGCTACTATAACCCATTTCTCATTGTTCAATCCCACGCAACACAATACTGCAAGAGCTACTGTTAAACTCTTCCCATACTGAGTGGGACAAATTATGATATTACGCTTATACTCCTTTGTTACTATCGCCTGGAATATCTGTAGTTGGCTCTTGCTCAATACCAATCTCTCCTTCTCCAATTCGAAGAGGGAAGCCAATCCCTCCACGTATTTGCTCGATAATTTCTTTATGTCGGTCGATTGCTTCATCTACTTCATCTGTCTTATAAAAACCAATCTCTTGCTTTGGCATTCCATCAACATAATTCATTATTAATTTTAATGCTTGACTATCTCCTTCACCGATTGCTTTTTGTAGCAATCGTCTAATAAATAAAAGTTTCCATTCCTCTTTTTGCCCCTCTGGTTTGTTTTCTAGCTCTTCTCTAAGCAATTCTGATAAAACTAAATTCTTTGGTCTACCCTTTGGATTTCCACTTATTCCAGGCATATATCTTCCTTTTTCATCCCTTCCTGTTTGTTCCTGATTATCACGTTCTATGTTTTTCTTCTCTTCACTCATATTTTTTCTGCCTTACTCCCCGTATAATCTTCCCATCTTTTCACAATAACATCTATATATTTAGGGTCTAATTCCATCATATAACATTTTCGTCCTAACTTCTCTGCTGCTATGAGAGTTGTGCCAGTACCCCCGAACACATCTATTATTGACATTTTCAACTGCGTAAAATTCTTTATCACCCAGTCACATAACGCTACAGGCATAGTAGCGTTATGTATCTTTGTATTTTTATTATCTTTCATTGCAGATGATGTTTCAATAAAATTTGCTACAGTGCCTCTAAACTCACTTGTATTTATTGATCTTTTGTTTTCTTTACCCAAAATCCATATCATCTCAATCTGACTATTCATTACGTTTGCAGCCATTGCAGGTGCAACCTGCGACTTTTTCCAAAATGCAACATCACACACATAGTTATTTACTTCTGCAAGATGCCGAATTATATCGTGCTTATTGTTTGCCAGCATCTGAATATTATTGAATACATAACGACTATATTTAAGAGCGAGTAATACCCAATCCGTAAGAAACTGATCATAGTTTTCTATATTATCTCCAGACCCATCGTATTTGTCGTTTTTGTTTTTATATCCTAAATTATGACCCACGTTATACGGCGGACTTGTAAATGTTATATCAGCCTTCTGTCCATCCATTAACCGCTCAACATCCTCAACCTTTGTAGCATCACCACAAAGCAATCTATGTTCTCCTAGCTTATATAAATCCCCTAACTTTGCTATTGGCTCTTTTGGTACTTCTGGCACTTCATCATCCTTTTCTTCTGCTGTAACCAATAAATCAAATTGTTTTGATAACTCATCTAAATCAAATCCCCAATCTGTTAATTCATCTAACTCAAAATTATCTGATAATGCTGCAAAATCCCACTCTCCTATGTTCTGATTAAACCGTACGTTTAACTCCTTCTCCTCTTCCTTTGTTAAAGGTCTATCTGGAATCGATACCCGTACTGTCTCATATCCTAACTCCTTCAATATCTTTATTCGTTGATGACCACCTATTATTGTCCCATCTGTATTAATTGCTATTTCCTGGGCCTGTCCAAATCTATCTAGGCTTGCTTGTAGAGCTTCCTTTTGTTTTTCCATCAATTGTCGTGGATTATATTCAGCAGGTACTAAATCATTAATACTGCGTGTTTCTGTCATCCACATGATCTTTTCCTCACCCATCTTATTTGTTCGCCCACATAAAAAATAATAGTGCTAGAGCGATGCCTATTATAACTAAAAACCCTGCAAAAGAGTCCCATCCGCTTATAAATCCTTGACTTTCCATATTTTGCGCTATACTAACAGTATGGCAGATAAAGAACTAGAAAACCAGGTACAGAAAAATACAATTAGCCAAGTTAAGACAAATGAGTGCTTGCGTTCTATTGAACGATCTTTAAAAACTCTGCACGATATGCAAAAGGAACAACTAAAAAGATCAGATAAGCAATACGATAAGTTAGAAACTGAGGTTATCAAGAACACGAAGAACAGAATTGCTACCAAACCCATGACAGATATTGTCTACCGCGTTGTTGTCATTATTGTTTCCCTATTCCTTGGTGCTATCGCTGCTATGCTTTTGAAGGGTTAGCAAACTCAGCATATCTATCTTCTTGTAACTCTTTTCTATATTCAGGGGTAGAGTCTAACTCAGGTCTTTCTTCTTTTAGCTTCCTAATCCTTCTGTCCAAGTTCCAAGGCTTAATTGGAAGGCTCTCCCAATGCTGTATGTCTGGGATACCATCCTCTCCCAAACAACCTAACTCTCTGTATACATACCAAACAAGCCGCATGTTGCTTTTCACATCACGTGCCTCTGGATACCGTTCAAGGTAGTCGGTGATTATTTGGCCAGCCCTCTTGTTTATGTTCATTCTATTTAGTTTCATAATGATTATTTTTTACCAGTTGTTCTAGTCTTGTTTGTATGTCCATGTAGCGTTTTTTATTTCAGCAATGAGTTCATTTTTTGTCATCTCGTCAGGTTTTTTCATACTACTGTGTTTTTGCTTTTTTCATAAACCTTTTATACATTTTTCTGAGCAATACCATATATCTGTTTCTGTATCTTGAATAATTGCTGTATCACAAGTACGCGTTGTATATGCTAATTGTTCTGCATCATCCCAATATGCAAGAGTTTCACCACAATTCTCACAATCAAGAGTATTGTCACAATCATGCCTATCATAATCAGAGTCGTACTTCATTTCACAATTTGTGCATCGGTTCATACTCATATCTCCTTAGTTAAATTATAAATCTGTCTTAAATACCCTTTGAACGCCATTGCATTAATACTTCCTCTCTTACTTAATTCCATCGCTACAGGAGCCCAGAATAAATTAAACTCATCTTGTGCATCATCAAATACTCTTATCTTTTCTTCCCGTTCTAATTCTTCCCAGTTAATATCTTTCATCGTCTAATACTCTTCAGTAATCCTTTTGTTTATACTTCGATGATTTTTAAGTCTCTTTTTTAATAAGCGCCTATCCCAATACCGTTCAAATATTCTCATATCTCTTTGGTTAGTGTCCTTACTTGTAATATTTTACGACTCTTATACCCCCACCCCTATTGAGCTAGCTTCTCACAGGCAGAGGCTTTAAAAAAGAAAAGCCTTCTGTGAGCCCTCACTGTTACGGTCCTTATCTTGGCGTCCGTAGGCAGAGGTGTGCCTGAGCTACCTTATCAATTACCTAGTAGTCTCTTATTTAATCTCCATTAGACTAGTGTTCGGAGCGCATGATTATACTGATGACGGGTCAGTTCAGCTTGATAGCTGGAAAGACAAATAGAGCGTATTGATTCGAACAAATACTTTAAGCAGGCCTGCGGAATAGTGTCGCCACTTATGAGGTCCAATCCGCTACGAGAGCGGCGTTACTTAGCTTTTCGCTCAAAGTCCTCTGCTTACTCAATTTGTCTTTTCAACGATCAAGATTACTTAATTGATCTGTAAAATAAATCAGACTCTTTTTGAATTGCCGTTTAATATACCCACTACCCCTTTTAGGCTCGCCTTTCGTATAGGCTTCTACTACATACTTAAATAATATGTCTGCATCAGTAAGTGCAACATCATCTTCTAGGGCTTTAACAAAACCAAGTCCCGCACGGCATACAAAATCAGGATGTGATTTAATTTCCTTGATCTTTTCTTGCTGTTGTTTGTTCATAGTTGTTTCAAACAAAAAGTGCTACAGGCCTCAGGAAGGTGTAGCACTCTGTGTTCATTCCCATTGGTTCCTGAGGCCAAATGATTATGTATAGAAGATAACACAGTCTTTGAATAGGGACAAGAGGAGGTGTGGAGAACTCTGAAAACCCTTGTGGAACAGCACCCCTTTTGATGAAATCCATGTCACACTTAGCACACTGGTACTCCAAACCAGTGTGTCTATGCGAATTGTTGTAAGTAACTAACTAACTTAGTAACGTATTTGAACGAGTCCACAAGGGATTTCAAAGTTCTTATAATTATAAAAACATTCTTTATAATTACTTTATATTTATTATACGCCTATAAAGAAAAACCCCGCAAGCGTCGGAGGACTCTCACGGGGTTTCTCAGAGGGATTCTAGTATACTATGCTTGGGAGGAATAAGTCAATGTAACCTTCAAAGGCTTTTGCAAGGTTGAGCCTTCCCTAAATCAACCTTGTCCACTTTACATAACTACTACTAGATACCCCCCTATTTATAGGGTATATATAGTTTATCCCCGCCCCCCTACTTTACAAGAATACAATATTCATGTATGCTTACTACAAGAAGAATAATAAATTAATTCTCAGAGGGTATGGGACTAAACAAAAGGACAGTAAAAAAGTTCGACAACGAGGTTCACAAATTAAAAAAAAGTTGTGCCAAACTTCGTCAAATGAACCTTGCTTTATCCACAGCACAAATACAGCGGATAAAAGACTGCGAGCACGACATGGTATACAGAGAAATCCCCTATCACCCGACAGACGAAATGATTGGTATCAATCTTTGCACTGCGTGTAAGGCAGACGAACATAGAATTATGCAGATAGATATAGAAGGGTGGGAAGAAGAACTTAAACAATGGCCGTCACTTGATTCCTACTTTGGTGCTGATACAGAAGCAGAGATGATATGAAATATATACTATTCACAATCACAATTCTAATCATTGGTAATTATTTATTTCCAATAGCAACCATTTAAAGATATGAAACAAGAATACGTAGTTAATCTCAAAGGTAAGAACTATCCTACATATCCAGGAGTCCTTGATGCAGCACATGAGAAAGGATTAACCAGCATTGAAACACAGTTGATCCAAGCTCCCACCAAAGAGAACGAAGCAGTTGCAATCGTAAAGGCTACAGTTACTATGGGGGATAAAACATTTGTAGATTATGGTGACGCGTCTCCTCGTAATGTAAACAGCTTTATTGCTACAGCATTGATCCGTATGGCGTCTACTAGAGCCAAAGGCAGAGCACTTAGAGACGCAATCAATGTTGGTGAAACAATGCTTGAAGAACTACCAAACACTGCACAGACTTCCCCCCAACAAACAGCTCCCCCACCACAGCCAGAAGAAGAGTTCATCGAATCACTTGAAGAAGATCAGCCGACCCTAGACAAAAATCATCTATGCCCCACTTGTAAAGGTCCTATGTGGGACAATAGAAAAGATAAGCGTAATCCAAAAGCACCTGACTATAAGTGTAAAGACAATGACTGCAAAGATGATAAAGGTTATGTCACAGGTTTATGGCGATGAAACAAGCAAAAGGATTCTGTCCTACACATAATCAAGTGTTAGGGGTTAAGCAAACACCCAACCATATTCTGCATCTACTAATCTCGCTTTTTACCTTCGGTGGTTGGGTATTCGTCTGGGCCATTATAACTATTGCATATACTATGGATGCATATAATTGTCCTCAATGTGGTAGCACTATTAAACAACAATCAGTAAACTAATAAGTAATCTCGGGCGTTCGTGTAAGACCGACCATATAAAGGGTTCACGCAAAAAAGGCATTTTATATGGAAGCTACGATGGCAAGTGTTGTCTTACACGGCGTCGCTGGAGGAAGAAGATTATGATAGAACTATTAAAACCAAATAGAAACGGGAAGCTCACTATGCTATCCGTTATGAAAAAGATTAACGAAATCATTAGCGCATTCAATGGCCTTGAGATGCGGTTAATGAACGACGAAGAAGATAGAGAAGAATGATTACTAAAGAAACAGTTGAAAAGATTTTTCGACTCACAAACCAACTAAGTCCCAAACAACGGTGGATATTTTATTGGAGGCTTGTCAATGGAGATACTTATGAATCTATTGGACAAAGACTTAGTATGACGCGTCAAGGTGTAAAAGATCATTACGATAAATCACTCGACAAAATAACGAGTGAATCTAATAAGTAAAAAAGGCATATGCCAAAAAAGAAAAAAACAAAACGACAATTAGCTAAGATTCGAAAGGTACGCATCGAATTAACCATTTTTACCCTCTTACTGTGCATTACAGCACTATTGGGCATAGTAGTGGGTCAACGCATGCAAACGACTGTAGAGCCCATTTTAGAGCCTGTAGGGTGTCCCTACCCAGAAGATCTAATTGATATAATAGTCATTCCACAAAAAGAACGGGAACCTATTATAATTGAGCCAGAAATAGAATATGTTGAACAGGCTCCAGAGCCTATCTCTCAAGTAGAACAGCTTATTGAGACTAAGGCCCTTGCTGCTGGAATGTCACAATCTGAAACAAATCGATTCATAAATATTGCATATTGTGAAAGTAAACTTGATCCAGCTGCACAAAATGGTGTCTCATCTGCAGCAGGAGTATTTCAAATTATTCGTGGGACATGGAATGGCAACTCTAATCTTGACTTTGATTCCTATAAATACGATGCTAATGCTAACATTGATACAGCAATAGACATCTATCAGCACAGAGGGTTTCAACCATGGGCATGCAATAACTTAGTATGATCGAGTATACAACACCAGAGACTGTTGATGATTACTTCAACTGTAACTGTACTTACTACACTCTACGAGAATTAGGTTATCCTCCTAGATCAATTAGACATGCCCAAGAGTGTAAGGATAAAAAAAGATTAGACACTAAGGATTATGATATCTGATAATCTAGTTCCATATTTTCCTGAAGATTTTAATACTAATTATAATAAAAAACCTATGGCGACACGAGGAGCGAGTGCTCGAAGAAAGGGACATCAATTTGAAAGAGATATAGCAGCAGAATTCAGAGACATGGGATGGCATGATGCTAGGCGACATTTAGAATACCAATCAATTGAAGCAGAACTAGGGCAAGATTTAGATGGAACTTATCCTTTCCTTATTCAATGTAAAGCTCGACAGAAATATGTATCTCTTAACCGTATTGAAGAAGTTAAAGATAAAAAAGGGGAATATCCATTACTAATAGCTAAAGCAGATCATCAAGATGTTTTAGCAGTAATGAAATGGGAAGATTTGAAAGAATTAATTCTTACAATGAAAATAGAAAAGATATTGTGAGGTACCAAAAAACAGGGATGAGCCCTGTTTTTAAGCCACACACACTAAGCTTTATTCGCTCCCAACTTTTCTGAGAAACGATCAATCGTGCGAACACCAGTTGCTCCTCCAGCAACGAGTTCAAGTCCATCCAATATAGAACCAATAACTCCGTCATCGAGAACTCCCTCTACTTGCAGTGCTTCTACGACTGCAATAAACACCAAGCACCAAAAGCGCCATGATGTAAATACTTCTTTTGCTCTTTTCATTTTCATAGTTATTTTTTCTTATTCTTCTTATTTTTCTTCTTAGCTTTGCGAGCTATTTTTTTCTCTTTCCTCCAATAGATTTTATACGCATCCTTACTGATTGCTTTAATTGCTTTTCGTAATCGTTTTGGACGAATACGTCCTTTGATACGTTTCACAATCTCAGATGACATATTATCTGATAATTGCTTCAATTGTTTTTTAGATGCTTTTCCAGAAACAATAGAACTTAGTGCAAGAATCATTTCTTCTTGCTCCTCTACTTTAGTTTTTAGTTCCTTTACGTCCTGATAGAACTTATCAAGTTCCATATAATCTTCTCTACTTATAAAGTCGAAAGATGATGGATTAACCTTTCGATTATTTTTCCTCATTTCAAAGTGCAAGTGAGGGCCACTGGATAATCCTGTGGAGCCTACTCTTCCTATTTGATCCTTCGTATGAACTTTATCTCCATAGTTGAAAAAGCTCCTATTTTGCATGTGGGCATATAATGACGTTAAACCATCTCCATGTCCAATCTCTGCAAAATAACCATAATCTTTTCTATATCCTTCCCGTATTACATTACCATCAGCTACTGGAGAGATACTTCTTCCTGCTGCAACTGCATAATCAATTCCTCTATGAAAAACAGTACTATTGAAAAACCAAGGCGTCCAGAATGTTTGAGTTACTCTATACCCTGCCTTTAGAGGAAGAATATACATATCTAAAGTTGTTTAAATATCTCTGGCGATCCTTCAACAAAAGCGGGAGCAAAATTAACTAATTCACCATTATCATCCTCTGCTTGGTATTGTACTTTTGATGATGTATCAGTTTCAATTTTAACTCTTTTTAAAACTGTTCCTTCAAAAACTATTCTTTCTGATGAAGAGCCATCAACATTGTAATCTTTAAGTAATTTATATGACATATATTTATCCAATTAATTTTTGTGCATACATATATAAATCATTAACTCCTGCTGTTGGTGTTAAACTGCTTCCACTATTTTGATATACATACCATTCAATATAATCACCTGAATTTCTATTTGTAAGAAAATGGCCTGAATGACGGCATAAATCTCCATTAGGTGGCATAGTAGTTGATTCCCATATTTGTGTAGCACCATTTAACAATACACGCATATAACGAAATCCATTAGCATCGGAGGGCCATTCAATTCGCATACCAACAATATATCGACCATCATTTGGGAATGTAATTCGTGTTGCATTCCCAACATCCCACATATCTCCTATATCAAAAGTTTCTATATCAAATGTCACAGCTGTTACTACACCTGATGTAACACTGCCCGTGGATGATTTAGATAAAGATACACGCGGTTGAACAGAATTAGCCACTATTTCTTTCTTTAAGTCGCCCAGCGTAGAATCCACAGAATCATCATCAATAAGATCAGTCAGATGTGTAAAATTAGCATTTACATCTGCACTCTTAATTACTGTATTTCCTGAGAATGTATTTGGTACTGCCATAAATTATTATGTGAATAGTTAAAGAAATTTGTCAATTATGTTGGGGTGTCAGGTATTGCTTCTGTTGCTGTCGTTTCTGCATTACGTTCTATATCTTCAATACGTTTGGATATATCTGGTAGACGTGTAGATAAAGTTAAATCCGCCGTATTAAATGCGTATGTAATTGACTGAATCTGCATCGGAATCCCAATACTATATGCAATGTTAAAATCCCAGAAATCTACATCCCATTGTGCGACATCCCATAAAGTGTGGCGAACTTCCGATTGGGGATGTTTTATAACTACTACATCTCCTGGCCTTAATGATTCAATATCATATCCTTTTACTCCGCCAATCTGACCTTTTGAACCATTATTATCTATAACTGTGCAAGTCAATCTCTGTTCGAAATGATCATTTTCATCAAGAAATTTATTTGAAATTGTTTCTGCGGTTGCCTCTACTGTTACCCGACCATCTTGTTCTTTAATTTCTCTTATCCCATGTTCTGTTTGAGATGATGTTCGTTCATATTTCTTATACAGATTTGGATCTCCCCCCCCAGCAAAATATACTGTGTTATATAGATTTTCGACTGTTTTAAAGAAATCTAAATTCTGTATTTCCTTTCCTAAAAATAACGTGTGAGACACAGTATCAAAATCTGTATCACTTAAATACAATAAGTTATTTGCGTCTATATACCAATACCAATATGCTGGACATAATTCTATAGCTTTATTTAACGCCTCCCATGCAGTTGCATATGTAAAATCATAAGAAACTGTTGTAGCGGTTTCTTTAATCGTACTTGCGTTATAGGTAATTGTTTTTGCTGCTTTTGTAAGAACATCTTTAAAAATATTAGCAGGCTCTACACTTGCATAAGATACAGCTGTATCCGATCCATCTTTCAGCATTGTAACCTCTAATTCATTCGTCAATGAATATATATGGACATCGATTTCTTGCTTCCCATCTGCTGTTACTCGAATATCATAGCCTGTAATATAACCTGAATGAATTCTTATCCCATTTAACGCATCTCCATCTTGTATCCAGGTTTCAACTTTATTAAACATCGCAACATCATCTGTTTCTCCAAATGATGTAACACTCCTTGCTAATGTAACAATCTCTTCTCCCATTGACCCATTAATAGACCAAGTAAAACTTGGAGTGGAAACTACTTCATCAGCCCATGTCTGTAAGTAAGTACCAGAACTATTGAAAATTTTGTAAAAGTGTCTTTTATTAACAGCAACAGCCATAATCAGATATACAATGGATAATAGATGAGCTTCATTGTTATATTATGGTTCGTTGAGATAAAGGATACTTTTAAGTCATTCGCTCCCTGAACAAACTCAGGTAAAACACCTTCATAGTCCACAGCAGTTCCATCTACATCTACTGTAAATGCTTGTGTATCAACTGTTAAGACCTCCCCATCCGCATAGGTCCTTGGAACTTTAATCTGCTGATTTGTATTAGTATTTGTAAAGTTTGCCTGCGTCATTGCAGTCTGTGAATTGATTGTTATCTGAATGATAGGTAATGGTCTATATGTACCTGAAAATACTGCGCTTGGTTGCCACGTTCCTATAGTGAAATTAATTGCTGGATATTCAATTGTAAGCGTATCTAAAGCTGTTCCAAATGGTGGGTCAGATACGGTAAATTCTGCTTCCCATGGCGCAAATGTCACATTAAAATAATCTCTTGTTATTATTACTCGACTCGATGTTGCGGTATAGCGACGTGTTCCACTTTCATAGCCAACATCCAATTTCTTTTCTTTTGCATTTAATGCTTGCTTTAAGCTATCAATACGTGATTCAAGATCAGATTGTGTTGATCCAATAATAATTCCGCTTAACCGAATAACTCGCGGTGCAAAGGTATCTTCTACAAATTTCCCACCATCTCTATTTCCGAGACGCTGAATATTAAGTTCACGATGATCCACTGACTCATGTTGAATTTCACGAGTATGGATATTATCTGTTTGAAGACTTGTACTATCAAATGAAATTGCGGTTGCCATATCTATGTTCCTTTATTTCGTAATTGCAAGTTCCTATCAATTGTATCTTCTACAACTTTTACAAGAGCTGCAAGATCATCTTCGGATCGAACTTGTGGATTATTAAAATTCACTTCTACATTCATTCCCTGACCACGTGCAGGATTAATTACTATCTCTCCAGGGGTAAGCATTGCTGGGACTGAATCACGATTTACACTTGGCCCTGGAACTACCCCACCATTCGCAAATGCCATTATTCCATTTGCTGTAACTACACCTCCTGTATTTCCTCCCGTTACACTATCTACAATACTTTGCCCTACTCCTGCTGAAAAATTAAATGATTGATTTACAATATCACCAAGTCCCGCGAATGCATCTCGTACTTTTTCAGGGATTGAAAGAAAAGCAGCAATAATAGAATTTACTTTATCTTGAACAACAGAACGCGCAATTTCCAAGTCAAATTTAATTGCATCTCCAATTCCATTAAATGATGCAACTGTATTATCTACTGCAGTATTTATTGATATTAATCCCCCAACAATAGTAACAAATATGTCAGCTGCAATAACTAATGCATCTACTAAAATCCCAATTTTAACTGCCCATTCTGATGCTCCTTCTACGGCATCCTCCCAATCAATATTAGCAATTAATTCTATAATCTTATCTACAGCAGGTGATAGAGATTCAGCAATTGCTTTCCCCAAATTCTCTAATGCTGCTTGCCCTTCTTCCGTATTTGAAAATTCTTGGAATGCTTTTACTCCTTCAATCATCCCTTCGATTAATGGAGCAAGGGCATCTAAAAATAATGATCCAAAAGCAACCTCAAGGTCACGACTTAATTCCTTCAATGACTTTAATTTCTTTCCTGCAGTTTCTTGTGCTTCGCTATATGCTCCTGTAAATCCTTCAGCTTGTTCAAATATTATATTGAGCAGTTCTTGCTGTTGCAATAATGCTTTTTCTTTACCAGTTACTCCATCCAATTCATCTCCTAAACGAGAATTTACTTCTGTCATACTCGTAAAGATCTGGACATCTTTTAATAAAGCAGGATTTAAAGTATTGATTGCTTCTAATAAAGTTCTTAATGCATCCGCTGAACTTTTATTCGATACAATACCGACATCACGAGATGAATTTACTAAATCAATAGCATCTTGCTCATCTAATTGTGTAACAATAAGAGTTTTTAAGATTTCATTAACATCGACCATTGATTTGCCACTTTCAATCAATGTATCTGTAACAGATTGAAGAAATTCATCAGTCACGCCAAAATTCTCCGCTAATACTTCTACTGCAACAGATGTAATTTCTGCTTCTGCCGCAGCCTCAAATGAACTCTTTGTGAAATCAGCTAATGACGTTGCTGCAGTTTTAATTGCAGTTTTAGCTGTATCCCAAATAGCATTACCAAGAGCAACTGCCGTTGTTAATTGCCCAACTCCCATTGCAGACTCTTCTGCAGCAGATTTTGTATCTTCTAAAGTAGAATTAAAACTATTTAAAACTTTTGATGCTTCATCTTTTGCTATTAAACGTATTTCTACTTCAGAGGCCATATTATTTATGTTTAGTTTGTTTTGCTCTCAATCTATTATAATCAGATTCAACACTTAATTTTATTATTATTGTTTGAATGAACCAATCTGGTTGAGATATATAGTCTTGATATGTCCATCCCATATACTTACATATTTCTACAATACCAAACTCTTCTGGAAGGGGCTGTGCTTTTATTCCTTTAGGAGCAGAAAGTATTACCCAATACTTTTCTTCTAACTGCTCCTTTTTTCTAAAAAATCTTCTTCTTTAAAGATTTCTCCAACTACTTCATAGATTTCATCTGCATCTTGTATCCGTAATTCCATAATTACATCAAATATATTTTCTTTCTTTCCATTAACTGCTACAACAATTTGTCTCACCATCTCATCTTGATAATCTTTCATACTACTCAATGATAAATCTTTCACTTGCATTTGCCCTTCATCATTTGGACTTGCACTCATTTCTTTATAGATAATATCATTGATCTTTCTTTTTTCCCCAGCGTTTATATAGGTTTTCAATTCTACTTCAATTTGTGATTGACTTGTTTTGAATGTACGAGTTTCTCGTTCCATGTTTTTATCGGTTATGCTGGGTAAAACCGACCGATGAGCGATTCTACCCAGCTTAAATAAATTTATTTAGTATGAATTAGTTTCATTTCGAAGAACTACACTACTGACAATATCAACAGAATTAGCAATGTCTGCCATTCCCTTGAAGTTAATAGTTTCAGTAGAAATTGTATCCAGTGATTGATCTACATCCCAATCAGAGAAATTTACACGACCTAATTGAGTTGTAAGTTCTGGATTGGTGGACCCAATTGTCACATCTGAATTTATTGCAGCAAGTTCTAATGCTTGATATGTATTATCAAGAACTAAGGCTCGTTGTGTATTATTCTCAAAGTTCAATGAGAATGATCCTTCTACACCAAATTGCTGATTAAGAATATCTGATACAACAACAGTTCCAGTTTCATGGTCACGCACAATATTCTTACTGAATGTTATATCAAATGATTTCAATGGAATCGCACTTGCACCACTTAATCCTGCAATAGTAGCTGCAACTTTCATTGCTACATGCTTTCCAATGAAACGATCTTCAGAAGTGTATGTTGCAGTTTGTGTAGTAGTTACAGAATTACGGCTCATCCAATCTGCTGAATAAGTTACAATTTCTCCAGGTACTACACTAATAGTTAAACTATTCAACATGCACAGTTCAAACATTTTATCTGAAACTGGATCATCAATAACAAATGATAATGATTGATGCTGATTAGTATTTGCTTCTGTAAATGTATGCTCTTGTGCGCCAGATACAGTTGCTGTTGATAGTGATCCAAGCATTGCATAAAGCAATAAACCGAATGAATCAGTTCTTACTTCTCCACCGATTGATCCATCAGCGAATTTTTCTGTCACGAATGCATCAGTAGAATCATCAATGTGTCCATGAGATTCTCCTGAGACTACTTTTCCTGCACGATCGTTGAACGTAAGTTCTGTTCGTGGCATCCAAAATGTAGGAGCCACACCAACACCGCGTGATGATTCTCTTGCGATGCCGAGATTGACGCGTCGTCCTATGTGTTCAGCCATATATTAGTTATTTATTAATAAAACAGGCGAATTATACGCAGTCCGCCTGTTCATACATGGTCGATCTCTCTTAAATATACTCGTCGTAAATTGCTCTTGTCAACTCAAATCTGCTGTAATTCTTACTTGTAAAACCACATTCGTCATAATCATCTCTCTATCTTCTACTTGTCCCCACTCAGATGGTACAGGCTCTACATTGATTATCTGCTTTCCTGCTGGCAAATCTGTTTGAATCCCTGTCAATGTTTGATCTTGATCAAATGTATCAAGTATCTGATCAACTAAGTCATACATAGCAATAAGTGCAGTAGCTATTCCAGTTCGTTTTGTCTCATAAAAAACAGCACAAATAAATGCATATGTCCTTTCATTCTGATTCGTCATTTGATAATCAGATTCCTGATTAGATGGATATACGGCAACTGCGGGAAATCCAGCAAAGTTCATTGTTGGATCTGTATTCACTTCCTCAATATCAGAAAGGCCCTGTAATTTCGTAACAATCTTATCTCTTATTGTTTCAAATGTACGTGCCATATTATGTTTCTAATTGTTTAGCTATCCTATCTGCTGCATCTTTAAATTGTTGTTCAATTCCACTAACAGCACTTTCCGCAGCATTCCTCATAAATGGTTTTGGCCCACCATGAGGTCCTGTCCCGACAGGGGTTCCAAATTCCACAAATGGTGCATATTTTGCTGTTGCCGCAACTGCCGCAGATAGCCTTTCAAATGATGGCACAATATCAATACTTTTCTGCAATCTACCTGTATCTACAGGCACTTCTTTTTTAGCTAATCTTTGTATACCTAAAGCAGAATTATCAACTGCTTTTTGTATTTCTTTATCTATAACTGTTTTTGCCTTTCCTGTTGCAGATAATAATTCTTTTATTCCTGAAATTTCTATTGTGAGTGCTGCTTGTGCCATATCAATCATTTAACAATTTAAGCCACAATTCCTGATGCGTATTCATTGCAAATCCATACTCTTTCTTATTGATATTCACAACTTCATAGTTCAATCCATCTGCATCTACAATTCTATCTCCTTCTCTAACAACTGACGCTGCATCTACCCATCCTTTATGCGTTGCATCATATGCGCCAAAGTATTCTAGTTCTTCGTTGTCTGTAACATTTTGAACATGTATATCAATAGTTGCTGTAGAAATCCAAGAACGTCGATTACCTGATACGACTTGTAACCGTTGAATTGTAACCGATTTATCGAAGAAATGAGTTATTGACATTATCCTGGATGGCGTCGATACCGACTTAGTATTTCTTGTAATTCATCATCCATCATCGTCTCTTTCGTGAATGTCACTGAATAATCTCCTATCTTTTCTGATGCAATATTTCCTGATGTCTTTCTCTGTGAGAACGCTGCTCCTACTAATTTCCAACATGCATACTCAAGATCGGCGGCTCCCACAGTTGAAAGAAATGACGCTGCATTATCAAAATTAAATCCTGCTGTATATGTAACTCTATAATGATTTGGAACTGATATAAATGTATCTGACCGATGAAATCTTGATCTATCTGATGTAATAAGTCTTATAATTCCAGGAGTAAAATCCACAAAATATGTTTCTGATTCAATTGTTGACCAATTATTTTCATTTGTTACAGTATCGCGTCTTTCTAATAAAAAAGTCTCACTGGAACTAATAGGAAAATTTCTTAATACAAGTTCCCCTGTATCTCTTCCTGTTAATAATTCTTGTGTATACGCAGTCTCTTGGAATCGTCTATCACAATAATTCTCAATCCAATCTGTTGCTGAATCTATTAACCGATCTAATACCGTATCAAAACTTGCCCCTGTAATACTTAAAAATTCTTTTTGCCTTGCTACTATTGTTAATGCATAAGAGAGAGCCATATAATTATGCTAATGATTATCTTGGCGTACTAAAAAAGCCCATGTTCTATCTGTAATCTGAAAATTTCTTGTATCATAAAAGCTCATGACTTTATTCTATATCTCCTACTATTGTTCGTATTCAATCATTTCTTGTTCTGGATCCCAAGGACTAATTCCTTCTTTATATTTACCCTGTTCAATTCCAATCATTACTATTGTATAATCCCGATCATTTAGTGCTAATTTCTTATAATTTTCAATCGTAGGTTCAAAATCAATAATTGAACCAGTTGTGGGACATTTCCATCTAGTTGACATAATGTGATAGATTATTGATTTTAAATTGTCGATCCTCATCATCTCCAGAATTATTTGCAATTACACAAATGAAACGAAAATTATTACTCATAGTTCCAGTTGGTAAATTTGTTGTATGCGTTGCTACAGGGGTTGTAGCTCCACCTCGAATATAAGCAATAGAAGTTTCACCAATAACTTTAAATGTTCCACGCCGAGATGCTGCAAGTATTGGGCCGCCTCCTGGTGTAATATCTGTTGCAGTTACGGCAGAGCCATTTGCTGTAACAAAATATAGTGTCCATGTTCCACCAACAGATGCACCATATAACCAAAATCCAGCAGTAGTAGCAGTATTATCTCGAATTATATATCCTACTTGATCAACTACGCCAATCATTATTTCAAAATCACCAGTCCCTGTCTTTAACTCCGATCCATCAAAAGTTAGAACCATTGAGCTAGTTCTTCTAAATAATCGAATCTCACTGTTATCCTTCCAAGATGCTACTCGTATACCAGCGTCACTATTTGCGGTAGTTCCTGTTGCAAGCTCTACGCCATCAATTCCAAATGTTGCTGTACCAGAACCATTAGTATCAGGTGTATCAGTTTCGTCAGAAGCAGTAAAATTATTAGTAATTGTTGTAGTTGTGGGACGAACAAATGTCTGTCCCATCATATCCACATACGCATGAACACCCCCAAATAGTGGGCTCATTACAACTGCATAAAATACAGAACCACTTTCGGGATTTGTTACTGGAGGAAGGCCACTCCCTGCATCAATAAAAGGAAGTCCGTAAATTGATCGGGCATCTTTTGAATCGTAAAAACTCATAATTTTAAAGTTACCAAACAGTTATATGAAGTCCTGCTGCGCCAGATCCACCAGCACTATATCGTGCTCGAACATTAGCATTGATTTCTACTTCATCTAATTCCAAAGTTGCTCCAGTGATCAGCACCATTCTTGTATCATTTTGATTGTCAAATGAAATATCTACTGACTCCCCAGTTTCATTTACCAATAATAAATGCGTCGTAGTTTCTCGCACTGTTAATGCATTGGCATAGCTTGCAGTAGTCGTATAATTTGTATATCTCCATGGTCTGGTTGCTCTAGTTGACATATATTTTAATTACTATTTTTTATGACAGATACAAGCAGCTTGAGAAATTAACATTTTATTCTCGTAATCTTTCTTCCTCTTCTTCTTACGAGGCTGCTTTTTAAATTTCTTATATACAGTCTTAAACATACTCAGGTACTTATCCCTGGCCCCAAATGGAGGGCCAGGATAAATATCTGAATTACTTTAGCCGTGGCTTAAGCAATTCCAGTATTCGTCATTTCAACGAATGCGCGAGAGTCAAGAAGTTCGCCATCAACGCGTTCTTCAACTCGTACAAACGTGAGGTTATTTTCCCATGCACTTGTGCTGGCAACCGTAGCTTCTGTCGTTGTATCAACAGTCATCTTCATCTTATCACCGATGTAGTAT
>Ga0208156_1000177_pt1 | contig 32913 bp, 49 predicted proteins | sample 1_EtaG_FD_184073 | JGI IMG/M metagenome (GOLD analysis project Ga0208156, IMG submission 184073) | Marine viral communities from the Subarctic Pacific Ocean - 1_ETSP_OMZ_AT15124 metaG (SPAdes) (version 2) | ecosystem: Environmental > Aquatic > Marine > Oceanic | place: Pacific Ocean | collected...
AAGTGGAGCAACCCCCCAAGATCATTGATCACGCCAGTCCTGAGCAATCCTCGGGGATCGTGGAGCTAGGCAGTGACGGTTAAATGGTGGGATGCCTAGATATACTGGGTAAGACCCGGCGTTTATCCCTGCGTGGCAACAGAAGAGGGATGGAGGAACCGGGGGAGCGCAAAGGCCCCCACCAGAAAACCATAAGGGGAAGATGTGGGGTGGGTTGGAACCAACGTATCCGCCTCGTCGCGCCCGCGACCAACCTCGAACCGTTCTACCCTTGGGCGTAAGGCGTTGATCTAAAACAAAACACGCCAATATTTTCCATAATACATGTTATGCGACAATGAAATGATGGCGGATGCCCCGTCCGCCCAACGATCGCCCGTATCCCCCAGTGAGTAAGGGCCTTACCTTTTTGATGTTGTCCTGACCCACGTTTCCACCCACAAGAAAATCTTTTTTTTTCGTTCACGGCCGAGGGGGGGGGTACCCCGGCGCCGCGGTTGCCGCGAGCCTCGGTGGGGCCCCGGTCCTAATTGTGGGGAGTAATTTTCGGAAACCTCTTTTTGGGGGGTGTGTGGAATGTGCATGGCTTTTCTATCATCGATGGTTGGCCGAGCCGCGGGCGATGCTTTACGCGGCGGGCGTGACAATGGGGATGCGGATGCCCGAGATGTCCCGGAGCCGAATTCATCGAATATCAATTCGGCTTTTTCTAGTTTACGCTCTCCGTTGAAGACGATCAGCGCGACTGGGCGCAAGGCTTTACGGAATGTTATGGGGGAGATTTAGGATGGGTGGTGGGCTGTCTTCTTCTGCGATTAGTCCTACCGCTGTAATTATTCCGTACTCGCCCCGGGATTTACAGGATTTGTTTCACGGCAAGGCGAAGCGGTTTTCGGTCGCGGTTTGCCACAGGAGATTTGGTAAGACGGTGATGGCGGTCAATCATCTTTTGAAGGTGGTTTTGACGTGTCCACATCAGCGGGCGCAGGGTGCTTATATTGCGCCGACTTACGGCAGTGCGAAGCGCGTTGCGTGGCAGTTTCTCAGGGAGTTTGCCGGGGTGATCCCCGGGGTTAAGTTTAACGAGGCTGAGCTTCGTTGCGATCTCCCGGACGGCAAGCGGATTTGGCTGCTTGGTGCTGAGAACCCGGATAGTCTCCGCGGGATGTTTCTCGATGCTGTTGTGCTTGATGAATATGCCGACATGAATGCGCGGTTGTATCCTGAGGTAATTCGACCGTCTTTGGCTGATCGTTTGGGGTCGTGTCTTTGGATTGGGACGCCGCGGGGGCAAAATCAGTTCAAGGATATATATGATCATGCTTTGGCGATGATTGAGCAGGGAGACCCTGATTGGTTTGCCATGCGGTTCCCGGCGAGCGAGACGGGGATTTTGCCGCAAGAGGAGCTTGATGCCGCGAGGGCGACAATGGATCCGAGCCAGTATGAGCAAGAGTTTCAGTGTTCCTGGAGCGCGGCGCTTATAGGCGCTTATCTCGCGGATCAGCTTGATAAGGCCGAGGCTGGCGGCCGAATTGGGAATGTGCCTTATGACCCCAATCTGCCCGTCACAACCGCTTGGGATCTTGGAATTGCTGACGCAACCGCCATCTGGTTCGCACAAATATACCGGGGAGAATTACGAATTATTGACTTCTACGACGCCAGCGGAGAGGGGCTTCATCATTATATCGCCGAATTGCGATCACGCTCTTATGTGTATGGGCGCCACTACTTCCCACATGATGTCATGGTGCGCGAATTGGGAAGTGGATCGTCGCGGTATGAGATGCTGTCGGCGCTGGGCATACGCCCCACGGTTGTCCATAAATTGACTGTACAGGATGGGATTGAGGCGATGCGGGCGATTTTACCGCGGTGCTATTTCGATCGTTCTAACACGGCGTCGGGGCTGAAGGCGTTGCGCCATTATCACCGGCAATTTGATAGTGTCCGCAACGACTGGAAGGCAAAACCAAATCACGATTGGTCGAGCCACGCGACTGACGCTTTTCGGTATTTCGCGGTTGGTTTGCGCGACGACGACGGGGATGATAGCGATATCCATGTGATGGCGCGAACGAAGACCTTGCCTGACGGGCGACCGTTGGTGCTGACGGGAGCATAGAATGGCTGATACGAAAAGAACGTCGGCCGATCTTCTGACCAATTTGTTCCAAGACGGTCAGTCGGCCGGTGCGATTTCCGAGAATGATGTCCGCGATTTTATCGTCTCGGCGGTGCCAACTTTTGGATATTGTTATGTCTCCACTCCAGCCGAGACGTCGGTGGCGAGCCAATCTGTTTATTTGAAGGCGGCCGGGACGACGACGGGGGGGGGATCGAGTGCCGATATGAGTATGTCGGCCACTAATCGTTTGGCCTATTCGGGCACTCCAAACCGCCATTTTGTCGCCACCGCCTCGATTTGCTTTAATAATGCGGCCGGTAATATTTTGGTGGGGGCGAAGCTCTACCATTACGATAATAGTGGAAGCTCGGGGGCGGTCATTGATGCCAGTGAGGTCCGGGTTAATTCAGACACCAACTCGAACATCTCCGCCATTACGCTGATCGGCGAAGTCCAGCTTTCGACTTCTGATTATCTTGAGGTCTGGATTTCCAACGAGACAGACGCGACCAATATCACCGTGCAGAAAATGACTTTCATGGCGCAATCGATCTTAATCTAAAGTGGTCGAGATCGTCCCCGGGTGTTATTCGGATATTGTTTATATCATGCGGCGTCTGAGGGCTTGGGATCTTGCCGAGGTCGAGGGTGAGGCGCCAGGGTTGGCGCCAGAGACCCGCGCTATGCAGCTTCTCGCGGGCCTGAGCCACGTTGCCTTGGTTGGGGGTACCCCCGTTGCCGTTGTTGGTGTGACGCCTGTTCGGGAGCGTTTATGGTGCGCCTGGATGTTGACGACCGATCGGTGGCCCGAGGTTGCGCTTTCGGTTACTAAGCACGTTAGACGCAAAATAATCCCGTTCCTTACTGATCGCGGCGTTAATCGTGTCGAGGCTCGGGCGATTGCTGGGCACAAGGAAGCTCATCGATGGCTGGAATTGCTCGGCGCCGTCGATGGGGGGCCCCTTGAAGATTACGGGCACCGCCGAGAAACCTATCACCTATTCTCATGGACGCGAACGAGGACCGTTGATAATGTGCATTTTCTCTGCCCCCGCGATCCCATCGATCCCGGCGCCAACGCCTGTGGTTCCGCCGCCGATCGCTAATCCCGCGGATGTCGCGAAATTAAACCGCTCTTCTTCAGGAAAAAGGCGGCGGTTACTTGCGGCGAAGGGACGCTCGAATACGATCAAGACATCCGCTCTCGGTGACACCTCGGCTGCGCCGGTTGTTCGTAAAACTGCCCTTGGGGCCTAGTTGTGTGCGTCGATAGTACCCCGGCAGAACCCGACAACCCATCGACCCCCAGGGGCCGTCCTGGCGGCTATCATCGTGGCAAGGGGGGCGGCGGCTTTGACCGGCCCGGGGATGTACCCGGAAGTGATTATTCATTCGGGATTGGCCCCTTTGGCGCTATTGCTTCCATTGCGTCTCAGTTTACGCCGCTCGGTTTTGTTGGCCGTCAGGTTATGAGCGCGGGCGGCGGTATTATTGATGCATTAACGGAGCAGAAGAATGTTGCAACGGTTGGGGTCAACACAAGCCGCACCGAGGTGGACATTGATCTGCCGGGAGTTCGCGCCGCGGAAGCGGCCATTACCGAAAGCCGCCGCGGTGCCGCCGCCGCCGCGAGTGCCGCGGGGCGCGGTGGAAGCTCGGCCCGCAATCGAGATGCGCTCGGCAACCCGGATGCGCCGCCTGAGGATATCAACGGCGGCGAGGATCCTGACGCCGCTGAGATCCGCCGCTTGAACCGACTAGGCGCAACGTCGGCGCTTGGCGACTAATGTGTGGTCAAGCCCCGGCGGGCAACCAGAGCCGCGGCCGCCGCCCTGCGATTGGATCCGCTGGTGCTCGATTGGATAGAGCGCAACGCGCAACCTCTGCCACTGGGCGGGGGGGCACGGTGAAACGCGGCGTTGCCAATACTGTTCTGAGTGGAGCGCCCCGCAACTCGGGCGTTGACGCGCTTCGCAAGACGACGTCGATTGGAGTTTGAGCATGGCAGAAACCGGCGTTGACAATATCGATGAGATCTTCAAGCGCTATGAGGGGATGAAGCGCGAGCGGGGAGTATGGGAAAGCCACTGGGAAGAGATCTCCGAGCGGTGTCTCCCCCGGAGCTCGCTCTTTGTTGGGCACCGCACGGGCGGCGACAAGAGGACCGAGAAGCTCTATGACGCCACCGCGGCCCTCGCCTTGGAACGGTTTGCCTCGGCCGTCGAGAGTTTGTTGACGCCCAGAGGCGCTCGCTGGCATACGCTTCGCGCCACCGATAAAACCCTCGATGCCGATTACGACGTCCGCCTATGGTTCGATACCGTCGAGGATATGCTTTTCCAACAACGGTATTCGCCCAAGGCTAATTTCGCCAGCCAGATGCATGAAGGTTATATCTCGCTTGGCGCATTCGGAACGGGAACCCTTTTTGTCGGCGAGGACAAGATCGCCGGGATGCACTATCGAGCCGTCCACCTCGGCGATATCTTCATTGCCGAGGACGAGCACGGCAAGATCGATACCGTGTTTCGCGAGTTCAATGTCGCGGCCCGTCAAGTGATGCGGATGTTCCCGGATGCCAATCTCTCGGCGGATCTGAAAAAGATCGTTGAGGACAAGCCCGATACCCGGGTTGATATTCTTCACGTTGTTATGCCGCGATCTGATCGGGATCCAACTTCCCGGCGCACCGATCAGCGCCCCTGGCTCTCCAATTACTACGAGGTCAAGGAGAAACACCTTCTCGAAGAAGGCGGGGAAGAGGAGCTCCCCTACATTATGAGCCGGTACGTTACGGGGCCGCGAGAGGTCTATGGTCGATCCCCGGCCATGCTGGTTTTGCCTGAGATAAAGATGATCAACGAGATGAGCAAGACGGTCATCAAGGCGGGCCAGAAGGTTGTCGATCCGCCCCTTATAATTGCGGACGACGGCGTGATCTTGCCGGTCGATCTTACTCCCGGCGGCGCCACCTTCGCCCGCCTCGACGGCCGCGGTCAAGCTCCGATCCAACCGCTCCTGACCGGCGGCCGCGTGGATATCGGCCTTGAGATGATGGATCAGCGGCGTCGGGTAATCAACGATGCGTTTCTCGTTACCTTGTTCCAGATTTTGGTCGAAACGCCCCAGATGACGGCGACGGAAGTTCTCCAACGCGCCCAGGAAAAGGGGGCCCTTTTGGCGCCAACTGTCGGGCGTCAGCAATCCGAGACACTCGGCCCCTTGGTCGAGCGCGAGATCGCCATCCTCGCCCGTCAGGGGATCCTACCGCCGCCGCCGCCGTTGCTTGAAGAGGCGGAAGGCGAGTTCGAGATCGAGTATGTATCGCCGCTCTCGCGGGCCTTGAAGGCCGAGGAAGGTGTCGGAATTTTGCGGACGCTCGAAATGGTCCAACCGATCGCCGCCGTCGATCCCGGCGTCATGGACAATTTCGATACGGATGAGATTACGCGGATCCTCTCCGATACCAACGGGGCTCCGAAACGGATCCTTCGCCGCATTGAAGAGGTACAGCAAATGCGTGAGGCTCGTCAGCAAATGAATTCGGCTCAACAAATGATCGGCGCCGCCGAGCCCGCCTCGAAGGCTGCACTCAACGTCGCGAAGATCAATGAGTTGATCGCAACCCCGGGAGAGGGCTAAGTGGCGAAGTCATCGACAAGCCAGCATAAGAAAACGATCGAGAACTATCAGGCGATTTTCGGATCCCCCGAGGGCCGCGCCGTCTTGATCGATCTTGTGAAGGCGTCCCAACTTTTTACCGTTACCGGCAACCGGCCCGATAGCGAGTTACAGCATCTTGAGGGAAGCCGCGATATGGTGCGGCGGATCGTAAGCTTGCTCTCGATCGATGAGAACAAGCTCTTGCAACTGGCAATGATAGGAGAAAAAGAAGATGGCTGACAATGATGGGTCCGCGACCGCGGGCACCCCGTCTGATCAGAGTTGGATCGAGGGGTTCGATGACGCGGCGAAACAGCATATCGCGAACAAGGGATACGGATCTCCCGCGGATGTTGTACAAGCTCATATGCACCTCGAAAGCAAAATCGGGGATCAGCGCCTGTCTGTTCCAAAGGCGGGCGAAGAGCTTGCGAATTGGGAAGGCTGGAGCGAGCTTGGCTGGCCCGAGGAAGCGAGCGCCTATGAGCTCGCGGCGCCCGAGGGGTTCGAGGGTTACGACGATGGGCTCAGCGATTGGTTCCGCGCCGCGGCTCATGAGATCAAGATGCCAGCCTCGATGGCTCAGGCGATGCACGACAAGTTTGTCGAGCGCATGGGCGAGCAATACACGGCCAAGGCTAATGGCGATGATGAGGCCATGCATAAGCGCCAAGAAGACCTGAAGAAGGAATATGGCGCCGCCTTCGATGAGCGCATTGCGCTTGCCGATAAGGCGGGGCGCACGTTTTTCGGAGAGGAGTTTTTTGATCTACTCTATCAACATGGGCTATCGGCCAACCCGGTCGTTATGAATGGGCTTGTAAAGGCGGGGATGGAGATCTCGACCCCCGGTTTCAAGGATGGCGCTGGCAACAGGAATTTCGCTCAGACGCCCGCGACGGCGAAAGAGGAGATCTCCCGGCTCCGCGCCAATCCTGCTCTTTATGACAAGCATCATGCGGAGTATAAAATGCTCAATGACCGCTTGACCGAGCTCCACAGTATCGCGCATCCCGAGAATGTCGGAGCTACATAAACTTGAATGTTTGCGTCTCGCAATCGCGCTTAGAAGCGGGAAGCAATCACCTGACGATCTTGTGAGGATCGCCAAAATTTTCCACCGTTGGGTTTCCGAGGATACGGTGAAAGCCCCCTCGAAAGGCCGACAAAAGAAAGGATCGGGCACGGCCTCTAAGGCCCCCGATTGACAGTCTGAAAGAAGACCGTTGAACGCTCGTTATGCGTAGGATCGAGCCCGCTTGCGGACACCTCGCCCGTTTCATCCTTTGTGCAACTAACCGGAGGACCGACATATGTCTGTCCAAATTACCACAGCGTTTGTGGAACAATACCGGGGCAATGTGGCGCATCTTGTGCAGCAAAAGGGTTCGAGGCTACGGGGTTCCGTTCGCGTCGAAACCGTTGTTGGGAAGAATGCGTTTTTCGAGCAGATCGGCTCAACGGCCGCTCGCAAGAGAACGTCGCGCCATTCCGACACCCCTAGAATGGACAGTCCCCATTCTCGGCGTCGGGTATCCCTTGCCGACTACGACTGGGCCGATCTCATCGATGGTGAAGATCGCGTCCGAATGCTCATCTTGCCCACTGGTCCCTATGCCGAGGCTGCTTCCTTTGCGATGGGTCGAGCGATGGATGATGCAATCATCGACGCCGCTGACGGCACCGCCTATACGGGCGTTGCTGGCGGAACCTCAACGAGCTACGATAGCTCGAACACTGTCGACGTTCAAGTCGGCGGGTCAGCGACTGACGTCGGATTGAACGTCGAGAAGCTTCGCGCTGCGAAAGAGGTTCTCGATGCTGGCGAAGTCGATCCTGATGACAGCCGCTTTTGTGTGGTGAATGCGAAACAGCTTCGCAATCTCCTCGCAGAGACGGAGGTCACAAGCTCTGACTACAACATGGTCAACTAGGCCACGCATCACAGTAATGTGGTGATGAAAATCCTGTGAATTGCTGGAAACTCTCATTGAGACAATCAGCAGCCAAGCCTCTAACGAGGAAGGTTCAACGACCATCCCTTTGTCGGGAGTAGGATCAAGCGATCCGAAGCGCAGGACGCCCCTATGGGGTGATGATATGGTCTGCTCTTGCTGGCGACAGTAAGCAGTCGAAAGACGGTCAAGATAGTCGCGCATCTTGGCGAACATAAGGCAAAGCTTTAGTGCAGGGTGAGGTCGACACGTTCCTTGGGTTCAAATTCTTGCGAACCCAACGGATCGAGACCGACAGTAACTCTGATCACAAGGTGCTGTTCTATTCGCAGAGCGGCATCGTGTTGGCAATTGGTGCCGAGCCGACTGTGAAGATTGCTGAGAGGGTTGATAAAAATCATTCCACTCAGGTCTTCGTTTCCATGACCATTGGGGCGACCCGTATGGAAGAGGCAAAAGTCGGTTACATCGAATGTGATCCAAGCTAGGAGGGCTTTGAAATGGCTGTAACTACTCAAAAGTCCACCGAATACACAAATGCCACCGCGACCCCGGTTGTGAACAACAACACAACCGAGGAGCATGGCCGTGTTCGGATCATGTTTTTCACCTGTACCCAGGATGGCGCTGGCGATGCTACTTCGAGCGTTGCCCTTGGCAAGCTCCCGCCTGGGCGAGTTCGTGTGCTGGCATCCCTCTCTAGGGCCTACGTCAACTGGACGACGGCGTCAGCGACGTTGGACTTGGGGTGGGACGCATACACGGCGATGGATGGATCGACCACCGCGGCCGATCCTGACGGCCTCATCAATGGCCTGGATGTCGATGCCGTTGGTTTTAAAACGCTGGAAGGCGCCATTGCGGCGAACCTTCTAACGGGCGGAACCTATGTGTTTGCGAGCAAAGATGGCGTTGTTATCCGCGCCACGTCGCAGGACGAGGCAATCGGTGACGGCGATGATCTCGTCGGGTATCTGGCTTACGTTCTCGATTAAGGTCGAGGGGTTGGTTTAGGGGGGGGCTTTCGGGCCCCCCCCGGCCCACCATGAAAGGAACCGATGACCTTCGAGCATCCCACCGGCAACAAACCTAAAAAGGTGATCATCGTTGGATGCGGACCTTCTCGGGCCGATTATTTGGATCTTTTGGCGTCCGCGGACCCCCAATCGATTGACCGCGATGAGGTCTGGGGGGTCAATGGCGCGTATAATTTCGCGCCGAATATAGACCTTGTTTTCATGATGGACGATTATGCTCAAATAAACGAGAAGATCCCTATTCTTCAAGATATCTTCGAGACTGCGACCGTGCCCATCATAACATCGGTAGCTCGGAAGGAGTGTCCAACCGCGGTCGACTATCCTCTCGCTGGCGTCATGATGATGAACCCAAAACGGGGAGACTATCTTAATCACACTTGCGCCTACATGATGGCCTACGCGGCCCTGATCGGCGTTGAAGAGCTCATCGTGTTTGGATGCGATTATATCGATCCAGGCGCTCAATACGCTAATGGGAACTCTTATATTCGGCGCATGGAACCATTCCGGTATATGGCTTGCACCGCCTATTGGGCGGGGATCTGCGAAGCTCGCGGGATGGATATTATCATCACGCCGAATTCACCGCTTCTCGATGCAGACTATCTGCCCGAGGATCGGCTCTACGGGTATTTAATCAAACCCGCAATCCACCAGGGCTAACCGCCGCCCCAGGCGGCGAAGCCCTATAGCGTAGTAGTAGATCAGAAGGAGAAAACCGATGGCGGCAAGGAAGTTTATCGTCAAGGCTGGAGAGAAGAGATCCGACATAACACGTGATGCTGCGACCGATACCGGCAACGGCGTCCAGCTTATTGCTGACGACGCTATTACCACCAAGGAGCTTGTGATCGCTCTTGAGCTCTTGCGCGGGAAGATCGTCGCGATCGATAGCTAGGATCTAGCTCATGGCGATAGTTACATCGTTTGTCGATATCTGCAATCGAGCGATTACCTTTCTCGGTAGCGAGAGGATCACTTCACTCGATGACGATACCAAGGAAGGGCGGGCTTGCAAGGCGATCCACGCTCAAACCCGGGACAATGTTCTAAGGGCCCATCCTTGGAATTTTGCGTTGAAGCGGGCCGCGCTCGCGGCAACGACAACGGCCCCGACGTGGGAGTTCGCGACCGCTTATAATTGGCCCGCCGACTGTCTACGGATTGTCGAGGTAGACACTACCGAGGAATGGGTCGTTGAGGGGCGCCAGATCCTTACTGACGTCACGGGTTCGTTGAACATCCTCTATATCTACCAAGTCGAGGATCCCAATGAATTCGATGCCTTGTTTATCGAGGTCTATGCTGCGCGGATTGCCGCGGATATAGCCTATGAAATCACCGCATCCGTTCGAGTGGTCGAGACGGCCACGACGTTGTATCAACAACTTCTCAGGCAAGCTCGGAACATCGACGCCAAAGAAGCTCAATCTGAGAAGGTCAATGATTGGCTTGAAAGTCGCGCATAGATGGCTCGCGTCTCAAGAATTCAAACAAATTTTACGGCAGGGGAAGTTTCTCCTCGATTACTCGGCCGCGTGGATCTGGCGAAGTACAATAACGCCGCCGAAACGGTTGAAAATTTTATCGTTCATCCTCATGGCGGGATCACGCGGCGCCCCGGGACCAAGTTTGTTGCCGAGGTAAAGGATAGCTCGAAGGCGACCTATCTGATCCCGTTTGAATTCTCAGTCACGCAAGCTTATGTCATCGAGGCCGGGGATCTCTATTTCCGCTTTTTCAAGGATCAGGGGCGGATCGAAACGGGCGCTTTCGCTCATGCCTTCGCGGCCGCGTTCATTGTCTCGACGGCGATTGAGGTTGCTACACCTTATCTGGAAGCCGACATCGATGAATTGCAATTCGCGCAATCTGCGGACGTGCTTTATATCACCCACGCTAGTTATGCGCCGCGTAAGCTCACGCGAACGTCGCACACCGCCTGGACGCTCACCGCGATCACCTTCCTCGATGGTCCCTTCCAAGATGAGAATATTACAACGACCACTTTGACCCCCTCGGCCGCGACGGGTTCGGTCACGATCACCGCCTCGGCAATCACTGGGATCAACGATGGCGACGGGTTCAGGACTTCCGACATTGGGCGCTTCATCCGTATCGGGCATCAAGCAACTAAGTGGGCGACGTCGACAGCCTATTCGGCTGGCGATCACGCTGGATCCGGGGGCAACGTCTATGAGGTAACAAAGGCGGGAACGAGCTCGGCCACCGCAACGGACGCGCCGACAAGCGACGGGGATGAGATTGTCGAGGGGACCGTAACATGGAAATTCCTTTATGAGGGCGGCGTCTATTGGGGTTATGCCAAGGTCACGGCCTTTACCGATACAACGCACGTTACGGCAACGGTCGTAAACGACTTTGATGGGACAACCGCGGAAACGAAATGGCGCCTGGGGGCATGGTCGACCGGGACCGGCTTCCCGGCGACGGTTGCCTTTTTTGAACAGCGCCTCATGTTCGCCGCCTCGACCGATCAGCCGCAAACCCTTTGGGGATCCAAGAGCGGCGATTACGAGAATTTCCAGCCCGGGACGCTCGATGAGGATCCCGTTGTCTACACGATCGCAACCGATCGGGTGAACGTCATCCGCTGGCTTTCCCCGGCGAAGGTCATGGCTTGCGGCACCGCGGGCGGTGAGTTTATTGTGAGCTCATCGACAACGGCCGAGCCGCTGACGCCGACAAACGTCAGGATCATCCGGGAAGGCACCCGTGGAAGCCATACCCATATCCCTGTTCGCGTTGACCAAGTTGTCATCTTCATCCAGCGCCAGAAGCGCAACCTCAGGGAATACAGTTACGTTTTCGAGAGTGACGCCTTCCAGTCCCCGGATCTCACGATCTTGGCCGAGCATATTACCGCGGGCGGGATTACTCAGATCGTCTATCAGCAAGAGCCCAATTCAACCGTTTGGGCGGTGCGAAATGATGGGCAATTGATCGGCCTCACATTCATGCGCGACCAACAAGTTGTCGCATGGCACCGGCACAAAATTGGGGGCTCATTCGGATCCACCGCCCATGCCGTTGTTGAGGCTCTCGCGGTGATCCCGGCAACGCGGCAAGAAGAGCTCTGGATGGTGGCGAAGAGAACGATCAACGGATCCACCGTTCGATACGTTGAGTTTATGACCAATGATTTCGATACGGATGAAGGCGATACCAAATCGAGTGCCTTTTTCGTTGACAGCGGGCTTTCATATTCGGGATCCTCGGCGAGCTCCTTACTCGGCTTCCACCACCTTGAAGGGGAAACCGTCGACATACTTGGAAACGGCTCGGTCTACCCAACCAAAACCGTATCCTCGGGAGCCGTTGCCGTGGATCCAACCGTTACGGCCGCGGCCGTTGGGCTGAATTATGTGTCGGACTTGAAGACCTTGCGCGTTGAGGCGGGTTCAGAGGCCGGGACCGCTCAGGGGGCTCTGAAGCGGGCGTATGAAGTAACCTTCCGCTTTGTCGATACCCTTGGCGCCAAGTTTGGGCCGAATTCCTCGGATCTCGATACCATCCGATTTAGAACGGGCTCGGATCCAATGGATGTTTCGCCGCCGCTCTTTACCGGCGATAAGACCGTGAAGTTTCGCGATACATGGGGCCGAGAGGGCCAAGTGGTTGCTCGCCAGGATCAGCCCTTGCCCATGACGCTTGTCGCGATCGTTTCGAGGATCATCGAACATGATGGATAACTGATATGTGCCCCCCTCTTTTATTCGCTCTCGCGGTAGGCGGCGCCGCCATGAATGCCACCGGCATGATCATGCAGGGGCAAGGTGCCAAGGCGCAAAGCGAATTCGATGCCCTGCTCTTGGAGCGTGACGCGACGATTGCGGATAACGACGCGATCATGTCGGAGTACGCGGCCTTGAATGACGCCTCTCTATTCCGCCGCAAGTTCCGCCATGAGGTTTCCGGGAAAGCGGCACCGGCCGCGGCTAAGTCGGGTGTTCTGATCGGCGGATCCGGGGGCGATAGTTTCATGGAGAGCGCTGTTGCAAATGTGGAACAGGCTCGCCTCGAAGAGCTCAATATTCTCTATCGGGGATCCACCGCGGCGACGGCCTTGCGGACCAAATCGATTGGCTTGAAGTCCGCGGCGGGGGCAACCCGGGCGGCGGGCAAGCGGGCAGCTAGAGCGGCCAACTTCGCGGCCTTTGGATCCTTCGCAACGAGCGTTGGCACCGCGGGGCTCTTAATGCCGTCGAGTGGTAGCGGGAGCCTTAAAGATCTCTTCAAGAGCTTTGGAAGTAAGGCGTCTTCTGCTGGCGGCGGCGGCAGCGGTTTTAGAAATTTGATTAGATAGGCTCATGGGAAGACTTCCGAAATTCACGGCATCCAGTAGCGTCCCGTCAACGACGGGCGTTTCCTCGATCCCCAGGACCGATCTCAAGCTCGGGGCGATGGGCGCCGCGATGTCGAAGGTTGGCGCCGCGACCAATACGCTCGGGATGACGCTGCTACAGGATGCCGCGGAAGACCATGCCGATAGCGCCGCGCTCGGCGCTCAAATGGAAATCATCACGGCGAAGACCAGCATCGAGCGGAACAGTGATCCTCTAAAATATATCGATGACACTTTGACCGAGCTCGAAACGATCTACGCCAAGAAGACCAAGGGAATGTCGCAATTTAGCAAGCGGCGTTTCGATCAGAAATGGAACACTATGTCGGCGTCCGCGATCTCAGCGGCACAGGTCAATATGGTCAAGCGCGGCCGAGAGAAATCCGAGGGCGCCTTGATCACGCTCATGGACAATGCCGTTACCGGCGCCAAGATCCCGGGCCTCGAAGATGCCAACAAAAAACAGATCTACGATAGCGTCATGGCCCGGGTTGAAGAGAAGCGGGCCTCGGGGATTATCAACGATCCGAAAGCGGCGAAGCTCGTTGCCAAGTTCAAAGAGGATTTCTCGGCTGGGATCGTCACGGCATGGATCGGGCGCAAGGATCTGGCCGGGACCGCGGGCGCGATCCATGCCATGCAGACGGGGCAATTCGGGCCGAGCGGAGAGGATCAGCTTGCCAAGACGTTTTGGGATAATTTGGGCGGGCTTGAACAGGGCAAGATCTTGTCGGATCTCTCAACGCGGCGGTCCCGCTTTATCTCGGCCAACACGGCCGCGGCCTCGGCGCTACGGGGCCAGCAAACGGATCGTATAGAGCGGACGTTGGTGCAGATCTACGATAAAAATACGGATATCGCTCGCGCTCACAACATGGCGAAAGAGCTTTCTAAAATGCCGGGGCTAAAGGGAACCCAAATCAAGGCTGTTCAAGATTTTCTTGAGGGCGGTGGCGCCGTCCATAGCGATGCGATGGAAGCAACGATCACGGGGTTGGTCTATAGCGGTAGAATGTCGGCCGAGGCGCTCGCGGGCGTCAATGGGATCAGTCATGAGAGCAAGGCGAATTTAATGAAGGCGATCCCCGCGGCCCGGGGCAGAAGCGCAAGGGCGGCGATCGCGGAATTGGAAACTGATCCCGAGCTTTTGAGGGCTGCGGAGATAACGCGGCTCGGGAAGGATGAGCTCACCGTTGATATGGCAACTATTTTGAATGCATGGACAAAAGCCAAGAACGATCATGAGGGGTCTCTGGATCGGAAGACGGGCTCGTTCAATCATATTCGCGAAATGCGGAGAATTATCAAGGAATACAAAGACGCCAAATTCGGGGATGAAACAAAAAAACTGGAAACGGCATACGCAACGCTGAAAGCCCTTGGGATAACAACGAAGGATCGAGCTAAGGCTATAGCTCATGCGATGAGGTTCCCCAGGGGGAGCGAAGATAGAATTCGCGCTTTGGCCGCGGCGAGGGCTTTGAAATGAGCGGATATCTCGAACGGCACATGGAGCGCCTCGGGGATCGTATCGAGCCCCCGGCAACGGCCGATGAGCTCAAGCCCGAGGCGGCCGAGGCGCCGCCCGCTCAGGCGCCCGGGCTGATCGATCTCGACCAATTGCGAAGGGCCCTCGATATTAGGGTGAATAATCCCCCGCTTCCCGGCGAGGGCAATCCGCTTGGCAGTGAGACGCCCGCTTCCGCGGCGCCTACTCCCGCGCCCGTGGCGGCCGCACCTGAAGAGCCTTCTATGTTCAGCGGTATCTCCGAGGCCGCCATTCGCGGGCCCGCGGGGGGGATCCGAAATGTTTTTAGTGCTGCGAAGACCTTTGCTGATTTCCTCGACACGTCTTTCCCTGGGGGAAAGTTCGAGGTGCCGCTGACCGGGGATGAGCCTCTTGACCAGTTGATTTCCGATCCGCTGGGGAGCGTTGTCGATGCGGCCGATAAGGTTCTCAGGAATGTTGCCGAGCCCGAGGGCGTTGTCGGGGGGTTGGCCGAGGGTATTCTTAAATTCTTCACGGGTTACGCGGCGCGGGGGCCCAAGGCCCTGGCGACCGCTTTGGTCCCCGGAAAGCCACTTACGCAAGCGGCTCTTCGCGGCGCCGCCGCTGACGCCTTTGCACTCGATCCTACCGGCGAGCGGATCTCGGATCTCATCGAGCAAAGCCCCGCACTAAGCACTCCGATCACTCAATATCTGCAATCGGATGAAGATGACACCTTAGCCGAGAACGCTCTTAAGAATGCGCTCGAAGGGCTTGTTCTTGGCGTCGGCGCTGATGTTGCGATCAAAGGGGTAATCGGTCTTGCTCGGTTGGCGAGATCTAAGAAAGCTTTGGCCCGTTTGCAGGAAACAGATCCATCCGCCTTTAATGCGGCCGCGAACGGAGCCGGGATCACAACGCAAGCCGATATCGATGCGCTCATAAGCGGGAGAGCAACAGGCAGATCCCAATCCGAGATCGATGCGCTTGGGGGCAGAGGGGCTGCCGATAGAGCGCCCCCCGCCCAAACGTCGCTCGGGCTTTTGTCCAATCCGTTCAAGCGGCCGGTACAGCCTCGGGCCCCCCTTGTTCGGGCAACGCAAAAACGAGGCTCGGGCACTCCCGCGACGGCCGAGCTTATGGCGCTTCTCGACCATCCGAGGATCCTCGAAGCCGAGGCGATCTTGGCGAGGGAAGAGGCGTTCTATCTCAAGAAATACGGATCCGCCGTTCTCAACGGCAAGCAAAACGCGCCCGGGACTTGGCAGATCCCGGCGATCGAGCGGCTGGATGTCAGGAGAGAGGCCAAATTGCTCGCCGAAAAGGAAATGAGGGCCGCGGCGAAGGTTACGGAATTCCGCCGCGAGCGTAAAATAGTTATTATTGTCGGTCCGCCCGCGGCCGGGAAATCGACCATTGCCTCGCCGCTTGCCTTGGATCTCGGAGCTCGGATTGTCGATAACGATATCGTGAAGAAGCATATCCCCGAATATTCGATCGGGGGCGTCCGAGGATACGGCGCTGGGATCGTCCATGAAGAGGCGAGTGATATCGGAGAGCGAATACTAAAAGAGGCGATGCAGAACGGCGAGAACATCGTTTACCCCTCGATTGGGAAGAGCCCGGGAAGGCTGAGAGAGATCATCGAAAAGGCCGCGAGCCGGGGCTATGAGGTGGATCTTGTCTTGAACGATCTCGATATAGAGAAGGCGGTTGGCCGCTCGATCGAGAGATTTGTGAAGGGCGATCCCTCGGAAGGCAACCGCTTTGTAAATCCGAGATACATATTCGAGAAAGTGGGCGATTTGCCCGGGCAAGTGTTCGACAGTCTCAAAACTATGGAAGGTGTGACAAGCTATGCCAAATACTCCAACGACGTCCCCCGAGGACAAGTCCCCACGCTCATCGAAACCGGGGGATCCCCCTTCGCCGAGCCTTTCCCGGGACGAATACATGGAAGAGGATTGGGAAATGCGAACGCTCAGGGCGATGGACGAGGTACCCGAGCGGCCGCGAAAGTAAGGAACGAGCCGACAGCCTCGGCGGACCTTAAAACGGGCGGCGACGAATTGTTCGCGAAGGGTAAATGATGGCAACAACCACGCCAGAAGCCCCCACGGGCGGCGTAGATCAACTCAGGAGAGCGATCGACGTCGATCTTGGAACATCCCCCCCAACGCTTGGGGGATCGCAGTTAGGCGAGCCTCTGGCGCCTGAGGTGCCCTTGCCGCTGTTCACGATCGACGGGCCCGCAAAGGGGCAAGAAGAGCCGCCCGTGCAATTCGCCGGGGCCGGGGTGAAGGCGCTCAAGACGATCTTGGGTTTTGGCGATACGCCGCCCAAGAGGTTGAAGGATATCGCGCCCGAGGGGCCCGAGCCTACCGATACGCAAGGGGATCTATTCGGCGCTGCCGGGGGCCCCAAGCAATTCACCGTAATTCGGGAAGCCTCGGAAGAGGAGATCTCGCGCTTCCGCAATACCCCGGGCGCCACCGAGGGCAAGCCGCCAACGGTTGAATTCAACCTCGACAAGATCGAGGGCCCCGAGGATATCAAGGCAACGATCGATAGTGTCTCGAAAGTTTGGCAAACTCAGGGCCGCGCCGCGGGCCGGGGCACGATGACGCAAATCGAGATCCTTGCTCTCGCCGAGAAGATGGGCCTAGAAGATAATGTAATGTTGCTCCTCAATCGCACCGAGGGGCAGACGTTCAACGCCGAGGAGATCGCGAAGTCGTTGCAGACGATCGCGTCCTCGGCCGCGTCACTCGATAAGGTGGCGAAAGAGGCGCTCGGCTCCACCGATCAGGCGGTCTTGTTGAAATTCCGCCAGCATCTTGCTTTCCACGCCGCTCTACAGACGAGCATGAAGGGGGCCCAAATGGAAGCGGGTCGAGCCCTTGGCGCGTTCAAGACCCCGCGGAATGCTGGGGATGAGATCAAGCAACAAGCAGTCGCGCAAATGCTGGATAGCCTTGGTGGGGAGAACTCAACCCGGGAGATGGCGAAGGCGTATCTCGCCTTGCCGGTTGGCGGGCCCCGAAATCAGTTTGCCAAGAATGGATGGAGCCGCGCCAAGGATGCTTGGTTCACCGTCTGGATCAATGGGCTCCTGTCCAGCCCCTCAACCCACATGGCGAATATCGGCGGCAATATGATCTTCGCCTTATTGCAGATCCCCGAGCGGGCGATCGCCGGGGTTATCGGCGGCGTGAAACAATTTTTCGGATCTGAAGCCGAGCGTGTTTATGTCGGCGAGGCCGTTGCTCAGGGCTACGCACTTATCACTTCGACAAAAGAGGCTTTCATTCTCGCCGCTCAGTCGTTCAAACAGAATGCGCCGGTAAGGGATCTCTCCGCGAAGATCATTGCCGAGGGGCAGAGCTCGGGGATCTCCGAGGCGTTGCATTTGTCTGGCCCAATTGGCGCTGGGATCGATCTCCTGGCGACCGCGCCGGGGCGAATGCTTATGAGTGAAGATGAATTTTTCAAGGCGTGGGGCTATCGCATGGAGCTCAACACCCTGTCCTATCGCAAGGCTCAGGAAATGGCCCGGGCCGGGGCCTCGCCCGAGGACATTGCCAGGAGCACTCGCGAGCTCTTGGCAAACCCCCCGGATGACATACGGTTTGCCGCTGAGAAAATGGCTCAAGTCCAGACGTTTACCGATCCCGTCCAGGGGGTTTTCGGACAGCTTGGCGCCGCGATCCAGGGGACAATGTTTGGCCGCTTCATGCTTCCGTTTTTCAGAACGCCTTACAACATCACCAAGGCCGCGCTTGAGCGGACGGCTGTTCCCTTTGGGATCTTAGCCGCGGTGAGGGCGCCCGCGGGGCCCGCTCGGGATCTGGCAATCGCTCGATTTTCTTTGGGCTCGGGTATCTCGGCCATTACCGCTAGTTGGTACACCGAGGGGAAGATAACGGGAAGCGGCCCCGGGGACACCAATTTGCGCCGAGCGATGGAAGATATCGGCTGGAAACGCTGGTCATTTGTTATGCCCAAGAAGGGGGTCGATAATCCTCGTTGGCTCCAAATGGGAAACAGCAAGATCCTTCATCCTGACGATGTTGAATATGTGAGTTATCACCGCATGGAGCCGATCTCGATGGTGCTCGCGATGACGGCCGACATAACCGAGCGGCTTGCATATCCCCGGGTTGGTCAACAGGAAACAGAAGAGATCGCAATGAACGGGGTTGGCGTCGTTTATGAATACCTCAAGGATCAAAGTTTCTTGCAGGGTTTCGCGAACATAGCACAACTTATGTCTGTGGATCCCGCCAAAGGCGGCTGGCAAGCATCCCGGGCAATCCAAGATCTTGTCGGATCTCAAATGCCGGGATCTTCGCTCCTCGCGACATACGAGCGGCTCCAAGATCCTACACTTGAGAATATTCTTCCCGATCGCAACGAGCCCCTTGGCCTACGCGACGTCACGGCGGGCTTGCGGCGCCTGAGTTCGCGACTTCCTTGGACAGACAAGAGCGGCGTCCCCCCCCTTCGCGATCGCTTTGCTGAGCCCCGCTCGGCCAAGAATGCCCGGGTTGTCGATGCGATCTTCCCGCCCTTCGTTGCCGACATCGTTGGGGACGATCCGCGGACGACGGGCGCCGATCCGATCAAGGTTCGATTGGTCAAACTCGGGATGCCAGTTACGATGCCGGGGCGCTCTATCGACGGGGTGCGGCTCAATGATATCGAGTATGACGCCTTCGTTATGGCGGCGAGTTTTCCGAAAGGGGCGCGATCGTTCTATGAGGCACTCGAAGGCTTGATGAACCATAAGAATTTTGCGGGTCTATCCGTAGGGCAAAAACAGAAAGAAATTTCGGATCTCGACAGTCTCTATAAGACGATCGCCCGGGAGCAAATTCTCGCGGACCCAGAATATGCAGATTTAGCGGCTGAAATTGAGGAGCAAAAGGTTATAATCGAAGAGTTTGGAAGGCAGAACCAATGACGGTCACAACGACGACGACAAAAGTCAGCTATACGGGTGACGGTTCAACCGTTGCCTTTGCGGTTTCGTATCCGTTCCAGGGTACGGGAAGCTCCGCCGAGATCACGGTTGTAGAGCGGACGATCGCGACTGGCGTTGAGGTGACAAAGACCAATGTGACGCATTACGCGGTCACGGGGGGAGATGGTTCAACCGGCACGGTGACGGCCGTCACGGCCCCCACGTCGGCGGTTCAGTGGCATATTCGCAGGAATACTACACAAACGCAGACGACAGACTATGTGACCAACGATCCTTTCCCGGCCGATACCCATGAAGGGGCCCTCGATCGGCTGATGATGGCTTTGATCGAATTGCAAGAGGAGCTCGATCGAGCGGCCAAGTTCCCCGAAACTTACACGGGCGGCGCGGATCCCGCTCTTCCCGAGCCGGTTGCCGGGGCCCATGTCGTTTTCAACGCCGATGGCGACGGGTTCACCACTTCTGCCACCGCGGCCGCGCAATGGCTCGGCGGCAATGGCACGGCCTCGTTGCCGTACTATTCTTTCTCGGCGGATCCCAATACCGGGATCTATCGGATCGGCGCCGACAATCTTGGGATCTCGGCGGGCGGATCCAAGATTGTCGATATCAATGCATCGGGGATGAATGGGATTATCGGTGCCACAACCCCCGCCGCTGGCTCGTTCTCAACGCTGACGGCATCGGGCACGACGACCTTCACGGGCGTCACCACTCACGGCGGCAATGTGGTGTCGGATAGCGACAGCACAGACGATCTTGGCACCACGGGCGTTCGCTGGGCGAACCTCTGGGTTGACGATGTCACGGTGACGACTGACGTAGCTGTCGGCGGAAACGCCACCGTTACCGGCAATACGACCATCACCGGCAATCTGACGGTAAACGGCACCACCTCAACGATCGCGACGACTAATACGGTAGTGACAGACAGCCTGATCGAATTGAGCAACGGCACGACCGGCTCCCCGGCAAACGATGCTGGCATCGTCATAGAGCGCGGCTCGTCTGCCAATGCATTCATGGGGTGGGACGAGAGTGAGGACGGGTTCGCTTTCTGCACGACCACGATGACGGGCGCTGACACCGGCAATCTAGATAACCAGACAGACGCGCAGATCACCGCGGCTGGCGCGACATTCAGTGGAACCTCGTCGGACCTGGGGACCGTGACGACTGTTGATATTGATGGCGGCACAGTCGATGGCGCGGTAATCGGCGGTTCTTCCGCTGCCGCTGTCACGGGGACTACCGTCACTGGTGTATCGCTGGTAGCCAGCCAAGACCTTGCCTTGGCGACAGGTGCTACGGTCACTGGTATTGCCGACGAAGATGATATGTCGTCTGACAGCGCCGTTCTGCTATCCACCCAACAGGCGATTAAAGCCTACGTCGATGCGGCGATCAAGGCTCCTGGCATCCAGATGACGTGGGAAGCCAACACCGCTGATGCGGATCAAGGTGCTGGCAAGATTTGGGCGAACAACGTGACACTCGCGTCGGCCACCGTTCTCTACATCGATGACGTTGATGCAGCCGGAGTTTCAATTAACGCCTTCGTGGACACCCTGGACGATCCCACGGCTACCAACAGCGCCCTGATCTACATTGCAGAGGCTGGATCAGGCTCGGCGGGCGTGGTTTATCAAGTCTCGGGGGCAGTTACCAGCGCCTCGACGTATAGCAAGATTGCCGTTACGCACGTCGCCACAATCGGCACTCTCACAGACGGCGATAGCGTGGGGATGGTGATTGCTTATTCTGGTGACAACGGTTCCATTAACAGTATTGTCGAGGACACCTCGCCCCAGCTCGGGGGCTTTCTCGACGCTAACGGCAACTATATCCAGACGCAAATAGGCGGCGATATTGCGTCAGCGAACCCACTGGTCATCGATACCGATGGCGATTATTTCAGCGTGACGGGGGCGACGAACTTCGCGGCAATGACTGTAGCGGCTGACAGGCAATTCACGCTCCAGTTTGATGGTGTGCTTACCATGACCCATCATGCTACTAACTTAGACCTTCCGTCCGAGGCCAACATCACGACAGCCGCTGGCGATGTTGCAGTCTTCCAGAGTACTGGATCAAATACGGTCCAATGTATCGCCTACACCAAGGCAGATGGGACAGCGATAGTCGCGGCTGCGGGTGGCGGACCAAGTCTGGGATCAGACAGTGTAATCCGAACCAACAAGGATGACATTGGCGAGAACATTACGTTTGTTGCTGGCGGGCTATACGAGAACGGTATGTCAGTCGGCCCGATCACGATCAATAATTCTTACACGGTCACAGTGGCCTCTGGATGTAGATGGGTGATAATCTAATGAGTACTCTTTTAGTTGACGGTATCAATGATGCTGCTGGTGGTGGACCCAAAGCCACCCTGCCGACAAGCGGCGGATCGGCGTTCACCCTTGGCCCGAATTGGGGGGCGTGGGAGTTTGTATCTACTGCCGCTATCACGGCTGTCGCTAATCTTAACGTCACAGGAATAGCAGCGGGATATGACTATCTCTTCCAGCTTGAAGCATTCGCTCCGACTACCGATCTAGGCATTCTCTTTGGGCGAGCAAGTACTGACGGCGGTTCAGCGTATTTGTCCGGGGCTACTGATTATCGTTGGGTTGAAAGCGCAGTTCTCGATAACTCTGACAGTGAACTAGCAATCTACGGCACTCAAACCGCTGGCAACGATGCTGGCAACCTTTGCCAAGTCGGAGTGTTGCTCGTCAACCCTGGCGGAACCGGAGAGAACATGATGGCTCGCTGGGTGGGCACGATAGACAACCAAGCGGCCACTCCGAATATCGCTCGGATAATTGGTGGGGGTGCATACATTGGTGCCACCACAGCAGTTAATGCCTTCCAGTTCGGTTGGTCTACCAACTATGGAACCGATACCTTCAAGGCCCAAGGTGACATAACAGTTTGGCGTAGGAGGAGATCATAATGCCCCAGGAACTAATCCTAGATGGCGCTAATGCATCAAGAGTTGCCGATATTCCACAACATCGTGTGGCACAAAATGAAGCAGCGCATCAAGCCAACTTGTTGAAGAGGCCAAAGGAAGAGGCGATGGCCGTTCTTCTCCAGTGGGACGCAAAGGGTTTCACTCGCGCATGGGAAAGCACAATGGCACCAATCGAAGCAGCCGGTAATGTCAGCGAATACGATGCCAATGTCTTAGAAGAGAAAAGGGCGGCTAGAGCCGTAGTGGTGGCGTAATGGCAACAGGACTTGTAGTCGCGGACGACGACATTTCGGTAGGTGGGCGTGTAACGCCGGGTGATAATTTGGGCCGTCTTTCGGCTGTACAACGATTTACAAGTACTAGTGATACAGATTTGGCGACGTGCGCCGGTGGCGGCACTGATATTTCGGGCGGCGGTGCTACGATGATTGTACCGACGTCTGGAACCATTGAGGTGTCTATCCTTGAGGCTGAGTTTGATGAAACGGGCGGTTCTACTTATGCTCATCTAGGTCTCGGGCTGGACGTTGGGGGGACTGTCGCTTTCGTTCAAAGCGATAGCGGCGCTGCATCGTATGTTATGTATGTGCCGGGTCTGATCATCGCTACGAGCGAGACTGTTACAACTTCCGGCGCTATGGCGCAACAGGCTCTCCATGCTACATCTGCTTCTTTTAAAGTGCAATTTGATATTGCGACATATTTCTCTGGGGTAACAGGATCACAAACAGTCAAGGTGTTGATGGGTGATAATGCTCATGGTTCGTATGCGGGAGCGGGGCGTGCTCACGGCACCGAAAAGACTATTGTGATGGAAGTTCGCATGATTGACGGGAGTTAAGATATGATAAATCCAATGGATGTAATGTTTTGGATGCCCGGATCAGAGGGTTGTTCTGTTCATCAGCGTTATGATGGACCAGATAACCCAACAGAAGTTCAACTTCAAGCTTGGATTGATGCCAATTCAACAGGTGTTACGGTTACAGCTACACAAATTCTAGAAAATATGTCCGCCTATGATACACATATAACAACATCTCGGGCTATGCAGACTTGGAAAACCGCAATGGCCGATACAGACGCCGCTATGCCACGCCCAGTCGAGGATATTATCGGCACGATGTCGGAGACACAATTCAATAAACTGCCGCAATACACACAGGACGCCTACGCGGCCAAGGTTACGTTACGAGGAGAGAAGCCATGAGCTTAGTACTAAGCGGCACCGATGGTATTACCTTCCCAGACACGACTGGACCGTTTGATGGTGCTGATGTTGAGAGCAGGGTAAAGACGTATTTGTTTACTGAGACCAGCGACATCAATGTAAATGTGGCAATCGCTTCTGGCGGGGTTACGTTTGGGGATAGCACGGTCACGGCTGTTATTCCTACAAAGGGGATGATCGGGCTTCTTTTCGCTGGAGCCCTTACGAGCGTCACCACAACCTTTGGATCGACTCTTGGGATCAATGACGGGTCATCCACTCACTTTGTTAAATACGAGTACAACGGTTCAGCTACTTATGTGCCTTTTGGTGGAGCGGGCTCTGGAGCAACCGTCGGGTACTTTGGTGCTGGGGCCGTCGGACCACAAGGCTGGCAGCTTTTGGGGATTGAAGCCCACGGTATTGCCACAGGATCACAAACCATCACCGCCAAGATAGCGGATAACGACGACGCCAGCGTTCATATCTGTAAGGGGTCAACGGGGACTCCGAGCCCAGCTTTGATGTATATGGCTATATGGGATTTCACATGAGTACCTTGGAATTAATCAATCATGTTGCGCCGGGGCGGGTGTCCCGGTTCAACTTCGCTCCTAATGGTCCCCACAATTGGACCCCGTTCATGGATGGCTACATCGTCTGGAACGGCGCACCGCTGACCGAAGCAGAGGTCGAAGCCAAGAGGGCAGAGTGGGAAGCCTCTGTTGCCGCTGATAGAGCCTTGTCTAATGTTATAACCCGACGCAAGGCCGAGTACGGCCCCGTCGAAGATCAGCTAGACATGCAGTACTGGGACAGCGTCCACGGAACCCGGATTTGGCTCGACCACATAGCCGTCGTCAAGGCCAAGCACCCGAAACCGGAATGAGATTATGGCTGCTGATCCCTGCAACGATTGCCATCTGAGGCCAGTAAGTGATGGAGCATTAAAATATGTTCCTGGTACAGTCATTAAGCATTTACCGCTTACCGTTGTCTTATCTTTGCTGGGAATTGCCTTTGTCGCAGGAACAACTTTTATTAAGGCAGAAGATGCAGAGCAAGCAAATAACCGACAAGATGTTGCTATCCATGAAGCAGAGAAGACCCAGGTGCGGATTGAAACGACTGTAGGAATTATTCGCGAGGAACAAAAAGAGGTTCAGCGAGACATCAAGTCAATTTTGTTTGAACTAAAAAAACAAAATGGCGGGAAAAATGAGTAATAGCCTAGTCTAATGAAAACTGTTGATGATCCGCTGGCTCATAAAATGACTTTGACAAAGAATATCGCCATGATTGCAGTAGCGGCCATTACGGGGTTCAGCCCAATGGCCGTCATGCTGGTGCAAAATCATCTTGAGCGACAAGAGTTGGCATCAGGCGAGATCAACAAAACTGTACTATTAAATCATTCACTTTTTACTCATGCAGATACTTGGCTGCAACTTGTTATCCCACAACTGAATGTAACAGTAACGGCCAAGAAATTCTTAACGATTAAGTTCGCTGCTTTCCAAAATAGTCTGTTAGAACTGGTAAAGGCCACAGACTTTAATGAATTGTCGGACTCTGAAATGCACGCCTTATTGTCACACAACCTAAGTGAAACGGTGACGGATTACATTGCAGATGCAAAACGAGAGGGGATATCAAGCGCGTTCATCAACGACTTCAATAAGTGGCATCAGCGCGTGGTGGATATCCTAGTGAGAGCAATTGAAAATAATGTTACGTCAATAGTTCACACCTCGCAAAATGGTAAAATGTATGCGATTTTAACTGCTTATGATGCCGCCCTCGGTGCTACAATTGACGACGTAGAAAAGACGTTGAAAGCCGTGGGGTTGAAAGGCATGGGCTATCCATGACGTTCCTCCAAACATTCGCAGCGATCACGCTTGGCGAAGGCATTGGCATCATCCTGACATCAGTAGCGATTGTCATGCTTGCCGCGGTGATACGGGTGGCGCGGAAGAAGTGACCTACTCTTTTGGAACGACGTCCCGGAAGCGGCTCGCAATGTGCCATCCGACCTTAATTAAATTGGCCGAGGTAGCGATCCGGGACTTTGATTTTTCGGTCGTTTGCGGGCATCGAAATAAACACGATCAAACCGCCGCTTTCGAGAGCGGGCATTCTAAGGCCGAATGGGGGCAATCCCCCCACAACTTACTCCCTAGTCGAGCGATGGATCTTGTCCCTTGGCCGTCGCAATACTCGAACAAATTACTTCAATCACGGCTCGGTCATTATATGCTCGGCGTTGCGGCGGCACTCGAAATCAGGATCAAGTGGGGCGGGGATTTCAAAACGTTCTACGACGCCCCGCATTTTGAATTGCTAGAGGAGATCGAAGATGGGGTTTTTTAGTTCGATCGTTGGCGGCGGGGTGATCTCCGCGGCCGAGGGTGTTGCGAACATCATCGACAAGTTTGTCGAGACTGATGAGGAAAAGCAAGCGGCCGAGATCCTCAAGGCGAAGATGATGATGGAGCCCTCGATTGCTCAGATCGAGCTCAACAAAGTCGAGGCGGGGCATCGATCCCTTTTCGTTGCCGGTTGGCGCCCGTTCATTGGATGGGTTTGCGGGCTCGCGCTCGCATGGCATTTCATCCTCTTCGATCTCCTGTCTTGGGGACAAAAGATATGGGCCCCGGGGGCCGCGCCGCCGCCCGCGCTCGGGGGCACCGAGGCGTTGATATCGATCGTAATGTCATTGCTCGGCCTTGGCGCGTTTAGATCCTTTGAGAAAATGCGGGGGAAGGCAAAATGATGGTTCCTATTTTCATCATGTTAAAGTCTTCATAAGGTATCTCCGGGTTGCATTTATTGGATCCTTCGATGGAGTTTGTCGATGGCGATTTGCGTGATCGCGTTTTCTATCCTCAGGCGGGAGAGCTCTCTTCGATCGTCAAGGCATTCGTTATGAACTTTGAGTAACGCGGCCGTCAGTCCAAAGCTTGCCCCCCCGAGGATCCCGATCGTGCACATAAGCGCGAGGATTGTCAGGGGGGAATTCACGCAACGAGCTCCTTGAGGATTGCGAAGTCGTTTGCGTTGAGGGTTCGCGTATAAACCCGGGCGGCAACCTCGATCTCGCGAAGCCGTTTTGTTTCGGCATCCCCCTCACTGACGATCTCGATCCCGCGGTTGAGGAATTTGAAGCGGCGGATGTATTGCCGTTGTTCGAGCCCGACCAAGGTTTTTGTGACTTGGTTTTTCGACTTCATGCCGAGCGCCTCTTGGCATTCGGCGAAGGTTGGGGAGATCCCATGAGCCGCGATATAGCTTTTGAGGAATGTGAACATTTCGTTTTGCCGGGGAGTGATTGCGGATCTCATGGCGCATCCTTTTCTTGCTTGGCTTTTGCGGAAAGAGACTTGATCGCCTTCCGATATGTATCGGCCAAGAATTTATGGCCGCTCGGGAGCTCATTCTTGAGCCGGTCGAGGATCTCATCGTTTGCCTTTTTGAATTCGGCGAGGTCATGGCGCCGCCCAACATATTCGAGATCCTTGTTCGAGCGGATCTGATCCATGATCTGCGCGAAGACGTCTGCCCATGCTTGCGGTGAGGCGTAGGAAAACTGAGCTTCATCGATGTTATTGCTGGCGGGCAGGATCATCAAAAAATCGCCTACACCAGATGCCAAAGGAGTGCCAGCCTCGGCCCCCTCGGGTGGGGTAGGGGCCGGGGCCTCAGGCTCGCCCACAGAGGGCCCATTTTGGGGATCCTGGCTAAGGCCCATCTTGTTTGACAGCCCAAAAACATCCAATCCACTGTCTTCTGGGGTGATATCGGCCAGCTTGTCGGGATGGGCGACTTTCTCAGCGCCAAACTCCTCGGGCGCGTAGATGCCGAGCATCAATTCCGGGGTATGGCGGCGGGCCCACACGCGGACGCCATGATAGGCGAGCATTTGATCGGGCTGTTTGATCCAAGTATCGTTCGATGTCTTCGCCTTGGCGTATTCGACTTCGATGATCCGGGGATCGTCTTCGCCTTGGAGCGTTCCCGAAACGATAACCTTGCGGGCGGTGCTCTCGCCCTCGTATCGATAGTCGAGGCGCTTTTTCAATTTGCCGTTGGCGTTGACAACCCCGGCAATCAGCTTGCCCTCGAACATGAGCTTGCCGTGGATCGAGCTTGTTGATTGCGCGACGGCGAACGGGCTCATGCCCCAACGCATCGATTGCTCGATGACCATCAAGCACGTTGCGGGGTCTTTCTGCAAATGCACCGGGACCATTTTTCCTTTCGACATGACCTCGGCCAATGCGAGCGCCTCGGTCATGTTGGCTGGCACCAGTGCCGCGGTTGTCGGCTCGATGCGGACTGCGATATCCTTTGTCATGTTTTTAGCTCCTTGATCTTGAGAGTGGATTGCCTGATCGTCCGCGCTTCTTTTGCCGGGGTAGTCTTGGCGGGCTGAGCTTTGTATGTCCGCATGGGCCAGGAAACTTCCCACTGCGCAAGCGTCCCGCGCTCATGGTTTCCAAGGCACTGTTTTAGTGCGACATCACAAGCGTCGATGACTGCCTTGCTCTCATCGATGACTGCGGTGGCGAGGCGTCTTTCGCTGATCACCGCGGCCATCTCATCTGGCAGTTCGATCGCGGGCGCCTTCTCAGCATATGGATAGACGACGTTGCCATCTTTCGAGGAGCTCAAAGGATAGTAATCCTTCTCCCGGATCCGCCGATCGAAGTCGAGCACGGCATCCTTGATTGCGGTCATCGTGCCGGGGTGAGGCGGATACAAAAAGATCCTGAGCTCGACGCCGCCGTAAAGCACCATGATTGCGCCCCAACGCACCGCTCGCGGTAGGCACATCATTTGCGCTTGCAACTGGATCGGGCCTCTATGCAACGCGGGCTCGCTTTCTGGCCGGTCTCGGGTAAGCTTGGCTTCGAGAACGCCGATCCCCTCAAGCTTGATCTCATCCGCACCGACAACGTAGATCCCGTCGATGCTGGTCTTCGCCGCTGTGATCACGCGGCCGTCCCCTTCCCCGAGCCCGTCGAGGCTCGCTTGCAGGGGGATCTTGTCATGGATCACGGCTCGCTCGAATTCAGTCTCGACGTTGCCGAGCCCGAGGCGCTTGGATCCTTCGATAAGGATTGCCGTTTCGAGCCTATTACCCCAATCTGCGGCTTCGCTTCCGCTCCAACCGTGCGGCTTGTCATCGATGGCATCCAGGGAAAATTGGAGCTCCTCGTTGGGCGTTGACCAAGGAGACTTTCCGAGGATCCCGGGGACGCGGCTGGCAGACGCAACTCGATCGTCAGTCAGTTTTCCGACCATATTTCTTCTCCTGTTCTGAAAATCTCAGGGCCCATTGCCCATCGTATTTGTTTCCACATACTTCGATCGCGGCGAGGGATCTCAGGTAGCAGGCCCGCGCCGCGGCCGGTCTTTTGTTTCCGCGCCAGAGGCGGCGCAACATGGTCATGATCATGATGGATCTTTCAGTGAGAGGTTGTGAAGACGCTCGGCTTCCGCTTCTTCGCGATCCTCGCGCTCGGTCTGGATCTCATCGATAGCGATCGCGATATCTGATTTACGGTGGATCTCCGCAACCCAATCAGTCAGCATATCAAGCCGAAAGCAATCGAACTCCCCACCCGTTGCCATGTCAACGGCATCCCGGGTGAGCTCCCAATCGCCTGAGGGCGTTACCTTGGCGGCAATGACCGAGGCGAGTGTTTTACTTATGCTCATATTGTTTCCCCAATCTGTTCGATGGATGAAAGTATATCCCGGCGCCCGCGGCGTCAAGGATCAAAACGGGATATCATCGAAGTCGAGCGGCTCGGGCTCTTTTGCCGGGAGCTTGGGCAGAACGTAGGCCCATGCTTCCCCCTTGGCTTCGTAGAGCTCCTCTTCGATCTTGTCCCGGTGATACTCGGCAACGCGGCGAGATCCGTAGATCCCCTTGAGTTCCCTATGCGGGGAATGAAGCGTTGCGTCAGTGATCGGGCAGTAGGCGATCGCCTCGCAGACGACCGCGAACATTCCCGGGGGGATCGGGGGCAACATATTTGCCGCCGAGTGCCTCAGATTGGAAACCTCGAAGGCCGCGGCGTATTCATTGCGGGGGCCACAAGCGTAAGCCATTTCATCCGCGATATCGTCAGGATGCCTCATGCGGGATCTCCTTCTTTATCAGGATGGTTCACCACAACCTCGGGCAAGGCGTGGTAGGTTGCCGTGGTCATATCCATGAGCACCGTTTCGGAGCTCGGGAGTACGACCTTTACCCGATAGTGGAGCTCGACCGGCTCCCCGGCGATATGCTCATGGTGCATGACTTCGATGATCGGGAAGACCTTATCGTCGGGCAACTCATCATCAAGAGCCAGCGGCGAGAGGGCCCGATTGAACCCGATCTTTTCACCTTCGATCGCGGCTTCGATGAAGGTATGCTTGGTTAAGATCTTGTAGGTTTTCTCAGTCATTTTTCTCTCCTTTCATTCGTAGCGAGGGTTGTTGGTTTTAACGGCGATCTTCGCCGCTTCGAGGCGCTCGTTGTCTTCCGGGGTGTTCGCCCAAGAGTGCATCGAGAGCGCCTTGATCATTTTTCGCAGGGCCCATTTCGGGCTATTTCCTACGATCTTCCAAGCTTCCGCGACGGTCATGGGCTCTTTCCCCCTAGTCGTTGACAATAACGGCGGCGCCGATTGTGTTCCCGTTGGTATCCCGGATGTTGCTTGCGGCGTCCATGTTGCCGTTGACAACGTTGATGGCGGTGAGCCGTAGAAGCCGAGCGATCTCCGCTCCCGGGTTATCATCGAAGGCGGCGTTTCCAAGGTGGATGTTCAATTTGAAAGTGGCATTCATTGGCAATCTCCTTTCATGCTCGATAGGTTGCGAGGTCAACATCGAAGTAGTGTTTGGCTTCTTCAAAGCGGATCTTGGTTCCCGAATGGGCAACCCATTCCGCGGCTTTCATCCGAGCCTCATCGTATTTTTTGTTCACCGGTTCCGGGAGCGTGACGATCCCGAGGTAGACCGCCCGATCCCCCGCGCCGCCCGCGGTGAGGACCGCGAGCAATGTCGGATAGGGCTTCCCGTTGACAAACTCAGGTGAAGCGATCGGCCGAGCGTAAGTGTTCAAGAGGTTCATGGGATCTCCTTTCTAGGTGAAAGTTCCAACTGCCCCGTCAACGACTGTCCCATCGTTGTCGAGGATCGTGACGGTATTCGTTCCGTCCCACATAATTTCTTCCGCCATGTTCGCGACCGCTTCTTCTTTTGTGGGGAAGGTGGCGATCGTTGCTTCCGCGTCGATCACTCCTTCCCGGATCGTGACAACCACATGGTAGGTCATGCCGGGAACCCCACATCGAACCTGTAATGGGGCTCTAGGTACCAATCTTTCCCCGAGTGGATCCCGATAACATCAGGCTCCCCCTTCTCATCGTAGGCGCCAACATACCGCTCTTCCCAATCCGAGAAAGAGAAGGTACTTGACAGTGACATTCCCACTCCCCACTCGAAGGGACCGGCTTCCCACATTACGCGCCACGCTTTCCCGAACCCCCGGGCTTCGCCTTCTTCCGGGGTTAAGAGCACCGTTTCGATATCGGGGTTCATGCCGAGGATCTCGGCTTTTTTGCGGACCAACCCATAGAGGGCCAAGGCCGCGGCGGGGGCGTCGAGGTTTGAGAGATCAAGAGGCTTCTTCATTCGGCATTCTCCTTTTCTTCCAACCGTTTCAATTCGGCGAGATCGGCCGCGAAGATCGCTTCGCCACCGTTCCCGTAGTGATTGGGATCATCCTTCGAGCCATACCGCTCGATATACCCCGCGAGATCCCCCCCGTGATCTTCGAGCCACTTCTTCGCTGCCGCCGCCGAGTGCCTCAGATTGGAAACCATGAGCCACTTCTTCGCTGCCGCCGCCGAGTGCTCACTTGCGATCGGCTCCCGTGCGATGGTGAAGCTCTCAACGTTCTCGGGGTATTTGAGGGCGTGAACGAGGGCATCATCCCGAGAGGGGAAGAGGGCCTCGCTCTCGATCCCGCTTTCGTAGAGCTTGGTCACTTTCCAAGTCATTCGGCATTCTCCTTTTTCCACTTATTACATTTCCCCCCAACCAGCACTGACCAGCCAATCGTTGTCGGCCGCAACATTTTCTTCATGTCTGGTAATACGCAACATTTCATTAGGATTATTAGCGCATTTGTCGCAGATTGCTCGACCGCCATAAGGATTGGTAAGGCCGCATTTGACAAATACCTCTCTGTAATCATATCCTCTAGGGATATAATAACTAACTTTGTTTTCACAGCTCATTCGGCATTCTCCTTTTTCCACGTGTTTGTCCCGGGCTCAACTTTCTCGGTCACTTCGCTTTCGGCCCAGGTATTCCCGTTGGCAATGCAGGGCGACCGCGGGCACCCCGTCAGGGCATAGAGCTTCCCGGGCTCAGGCTTGTCTTTATCGGTCATGCCGCTTTCTCCTTCCTGGCTTTCATTTCATCCAAGATCTTCTTCTCGAAGGCCGCGGCCGTCATGTTCGAGGCGTTGGTGCTCAGTCCAACGTGGGCCTCGACGTCTTCCGCGTCGATGTCGATGAAGACCCAGCTTCCGTTGGCCCCTTCGAGCGCCGCTACCCGCCCCAAGAAGACCGGCCAATTTTCCTCAGTGATCTTGTTCATTCCAACGCTCATTGTCATCCAGATCAGGACGTTGGTCACAGGGTTCAAGTGGAAGGTCTCCCCGTCGTCATTGGGGAGCCAAACGAGCTCTTCGAAGTTCTCGATTTTGTCAACTTTCCAGTCCAAGCTCATGCTGTCTCTCCTTTCAGTGATCGCCCGCGGGAATTGATCTTGGTCAGCAATTCCAAACCGCGATGGATCTCGGTGCGCGTTGCCTTGCCGGTCATTACGCGCCGGTCGATCCGCCGCTTCTCCGCTGTCTCTTTCTTGGTCAACTTCATTTTCATCCTTCTTCCATCCAACGTTTCATCTACGTTCACCATCAATATACAGAAAGGTATATACCCCGTCAACCCCCTTCATCGATTTCCTTGGCCTTTTCGAGCACGGCTTCTGTCCGCTCGAATTCGGCCTCGTATGCCTTCGATCCT
>Ga0208156_1000181_pt1 | contig 31915 bp, 29 predicted proteins | sample 1_EtaG_FD_184073 | JGI IMG/M metagenome (GOLD analysis project Ga0208156, IMG submission 184073) | Marine viral communities from the Subarctic Pacific Ocean - 1_ETSP_OMZ_AT15124 metaG (SPAdes) (version 2) | ecosystem: Environmental > Aquatic > Marine > Oceanic | place: Pacific Ocean | collected...
ATGTTTTTTTGAACCTCTTTCCAATAATGTTCTACTGTATCTGCTGGTAATCTTCGTGGTCTTTCTTCATTTCGTTTTTGTGCAATATCTAATGAAGTATTTACAAATACCATAAAAGTATCATATCCCAATTTCAGTAAATCTTGTCGTTCATTTTTAACTGCGTTGTACTTATGACCAGTTCCATCAATAATAACTCCCAATCTACCCTGAGTATAATGTTTTAATTTTTGTTTACTTAACCTCTTTGTATGAGTTCTCATTCCACTATAATCATCATCAGTTGGATCTGTGAGTTGTCTGAATAAATCATCAGGCATATTATCAATATCAACAGTTCCAAAATACTTTTTCAGAAAATTTTCTAATTCAGTATCTTGATTAACCATCTTTAATCCATATGTTGATACATTGATTTTTTCGGGAATTCCGAATAATTGAGAAGCTACATAAGATTTTCCACTACCAGGACCACCAGCAAGAAACACTGCTTTGAATATTCCTGGGTCATTTACTCCCTCGTTTAGTAAATCTATTAACCTTATCATAAGCAAACTCCGTTTAGATATATTGATTCACTAATAAATATAAGATAACGAAAATATTAGAAGTTATTTAGACTAATTGATATTTGATCCATTTGTAAGTTTTTTCAATACCAATTCTCAACGGTTGTGTTGGACTCCAACCAAGTTTTTCTTTTATTAAAGTGTTATCTGAATTTCTACCACGAACTCCAAGTTGTGGAACATCTATATTATCAATAACAACTTCCTTTTCAGAAATGTCTATAATCATTTGTGCAAAATCATTAATAGAAATAACTTCATCTGAACCTATATTAAGTGGTTCTTTACAATCCGATTCCATTAATCGTCTAATTCCTTCAACACATTCATCAATATAAAGAAATGAACGAGTTTGTTGTCCATCTCCATAAACTTCTATTACTCCGTTTGATTCAATCACCTTTCTACACAATGCAGCAGGTGCTTTCTCACGACCACCTTGATATGTTCCTTCTGGTCCGAATATATTATGAAATCTTGCTATCCTAACATCAAATCCCTCATTTCTTGCATGCGCCAAGAATAATCTTTCACTAAAAAGTTTCTCCCAACCATATTCAGAATCAGGATTACCAGGATAAGCCATATCTTCTCTTAATGCTGGAACATCAACTTCTAATTGATGATCTTCAGGATACATACAGGCCGAAGATGAATAAAATACTTTCTTCACACCGTGTCTTTTCATAGAATCTACTATATTAAGATTTATCATCGCTGAATTATGCATAACATCTGAATCATGTTCACCAGTAAATATATAATCGGCACCACCCATATCTGCAGCCAACTGATAAATTTCATCAATTCCATCTACACACACATCTACAATAGATAGGTTTCTCAAATCACCTTTAATAAATTCATCTGCATCTGTTTCACTAAACTCAGGATATTTTAAATCTACTCCACGAACAAAATAACCTTCTTTTTTTAATCTTTTAACCAAATGTGAACCAATAAAACCACCTGCCCCACATACTAATGCTTTCTTCATTTTATCTCCTAAAAAAATCCAACATCGTGACCAGAATTTTTATCCTTCAATCCTTTATCAATTTTTGATGTAAAATTATTATAATTAAAATATCTACAAGATAATGCACATTTCCAATGTTTAATAAAATCTTTCATTTTTGGAACAAGATTTTCTTCATACAATGGTGAAATTCCATCTTTTAACCAATTTCCTATTACATATTCTTTATCACCACGTCTTTCCGTACACCAATAAATTTCTCCATTTGCAGCGAAAATAGGATCAAACAATGGGGCAAAACATTGTTTAACTGGAACGGTTCCTGTGCCCCTATCTTGAACATAATCTTCTTGTTTTGCAAATGATCCTATGTAATCTATACCAAGAGAATTACATTCTTCTCTAATTTGGTGTTCTAATTTCCACCATGACTTCTCACCATCGGGAGGAATAACTTGTTCGGTATTATCTTTAAAATGTGCAACTCTAACATAAAACTCATCAAATCCAATTTCTTGTGCTATCCAAATGGCCTCTTTTATTTGTTCAATAGAATTATTATAATGATTTATCAAATATTTAAATGTCAATTTAGTACCAAACTTTTGCAGATCGTCTATAACTTCTTTTACACTTGATATTGTTTTTGGAAAACTTGCCTTTCTAATTTTAAAATATAAATCAGCATTACCTGCATCAAAATCAATTCCTATCCAAGTAGGATGATATTCTTTACTAAATTTCAAATGTCGTAATCTTGCACCATTTGTAATAATTCCTATTTTAAAACCTTCTTTTAATGCGTGATTCATTATAATATTTGCATCATGATTATCAAGTGGTTCTCCACCACCGGCAAAAGTAATATCTTTTGTTTCCTTTGGTAATGAAGATATTAATTTCAAATAATCTTCAGTAGTTCCTTTATCTGGATTTTCAGCTCTAAATCGTTCTACATTACAATAATAACATTTTTGATAACATACATTAGTCAAATCAATTTCCACACTAATAGGAGCAATCATTTTATTTTCATCTAATGCCCTTTGTGTTCTCTCGTAATAGTATTCTACTTTCATTATATCATTCCTCGTTGAATTTCTTCATATAACTCACGGATACCACCTTTAAGTGAAAATTTATATTGATAATTTAATTCCTTTTGTATCTTATCAAAATTTACTCTATAATCCCTTGGATCATCAAATTTAACATATTCAAGTTTTCCTTCACCTAAATAATCTACTATCGTATTTACAATTTCTTTCTTTTGATAATTTAAATCGTTAAATCCTACATTATAAACTCCTCGTAAATCTTTTTCCATACATTGAATAATCATATTACAGGCATCTTGAACATGAAGATATGGTCTCCAAGTATCTTCACCATAAACTTTAAGTAACTTATCTCTATAATACTGATATACAAACTCGTTTATCGTTATGTCATATCTAACTCTATAACTCACCCCAAATAATGTAGACATTCTCAATACTAAATGGTCATTTTCCAACACAACTTTTTCTGCCTGTATTTTAGAATCTGCATATAATCCAAGTGGTTCTAATGGTGAATCTTCTCTAACTACTTTATCAGTTTTTCCATAATTACTACAAGTGCTTAAAAATAATAATGGTATATCATAGTTATATGCACATTTACTAATCCATGATGTGGCTCCTGAATTTACACCATATACCGAACTTTCATATTGTTTACAACTTGGTTCTCCTACTATTGCTGCCAAATGAATAACATAATCTACGTCCTTTACAACGGCCTCTATTAATTCAAGATTATTTATTGTATTTTTAATTAATTTATATTTTGGATTATCTAAAAATGGAATTACTCCTACTGAACCAAAAAATAAATTATCATATACAATTACATCATGTCCTTGACTTAAAAGTGTTTCTGTTAATTTAGAACCAAGATAACCTGCTCCACCTGTTATTAATATTCTCATTGTAATGGTTCAATGTTATTCATTATATTTCTCCGATAGAACACCTATGATACCCAAACTTACCACCAGGTCTAAACTCTGCCTTCATATTTCCACCCCCTGTATAACCATTGCCTTATATTCTCCACGATTTCTACACCACCATAATTTCTCACATGCGAATAAAAACTTATCACCAAAATATCCCTTTTTGTTTTTAATATTTTCCGTCCAACCTTGGTCAAATTCAAGTTGATATCCACTATTTTTTAAAGTATTAGTAGTTCCCGTAATACAATTGTGAATATTATAATTAAAATTCTCAACAAATGGATATTCATCATATGGGTTTATTATGGCATTGGTTTGATATTTTACAATATCATCCCATAAGTCATCATCTAACGATAAATTTAAATCATTATTTAAAAAATCTCTCAATTCTCTATAAAATCTATCTTTATTTCCTAAATTTAATTGGATTGCTGTAGCCTCATCATAATCCCAAATAAGTTGATTTTTATCTCTATCTTCATCCACTTCCTTTATAACTCTACCCAACGAAAATTGGTTTGCAATTGCGTATTCTAAACTATCCATTGTTGTCTTTAATTCCGAACCAATAAATGTATCTTCGTTATTTTCTGCAAATTCTAATAGATTCCAATAAAAATCCTTATAGGATAAATTATGTATATTTCTCAGATATATACTTATGAATTGTGTATATCCCAGCCAATGAAAACATCCTGTCAACCATTTAAACATATATGCCCGTTTCCAATCCGTATGTGGCATATCCTTAGTTCCAACAACAATATCCCAACCACCAGATTGTGCTTCTGGATTATATGGTGTATGATTCGATTCATAAATGGATGCATATTCAATACCATATAACTCACCATATTCTTTTTCTGCTATTGGTGTATTTGGTAATGCTGCTAATGGAAACATTTTTGCTGTAGTGTGTAAACCTATTTCCATTAAATAACATAACCCGTCTACCCAAGTATCTAATGTTTCTAATGGTAATCCCATTACCAATTCTACATAAGCATCAAGTTGGTCTAACTTATATTTCTCCAAAAACTCTACCAACTTACCATTATCAATATTTTTTCGTTTTATAGCTTTAAGAGTATCTGGATTCATTGATTGTAATGCTATAGTTACACCTGTCTTATCGAGTTCTTCTCCTTGCATTATTTTGGCAATATCCATAACTCTATCGGCATGTCCTTTTGACCAAGATACTGAAAATCTAATTGGATATCCAGTTTCTCTTTTCTTCTTTCCCATATACTCTACCATATCCTTGTGTTCTGGAAACAATCCAAAATTACTATCTGCACAATCTATAAATTCTATTTCCTTCTTTGATGCCCAATCTAATTCAGCACATATTTTTTCAATAGAATGTCTTTCTATTTTTGTATATAAAGTATCTCCAATTTCACAAAATGTACAGGCGTAAGGACATCCCCTTGATGGCTCAACTGTCATTTTAAATTTTCGTATGTGTTTAGGTTTGTTGGAAATTAATTTGTCAAATGTTCCATCAAGATAAGGACTTGGCATTGAATTTAAATCCTTAATTCTATCCCTCTGTAAATTTATACTCGTAGTCAAATCATCATTCTTATATGAAATTCCTAAAATTTTACTTAAATCTGGTTTATCCTCTAATAATTCTATTAATAACTCTCTTGTAGTTTCTTCCCCTTCGTGATGAACAATAACATCTACATATGGTCGATTTTTATAAAAATCATATATTGATGGATTTCTTCTAACCCATCTTGTATCATTAGAACGTGGTGGCATTTGTCCACCATAAATAACCACACAATCTGGCCATTTTTGTTTAATTAATTCGGCAATTTCATTAGATAAAGTCCAAGACCACACATTACAAGAGAAAAATGCAACATCTGGTTTTTCAGTAATATGTTCCATTATATTTTTCTTTTCATCTTTCCAATATATCCAATTACTAACATCATAGTTTTTGGATATGATTTCATCTATTCTACAATGACTCCATATTACACCAGTACTATATGGCAGACGAACTTCGCCGTAAGCAAATATATTACTAAATTCACATATTAAAAGGTTTTTCATATTAATAAATATATACTATTTAACAAGTTGATTAAACATATCCAAAACCATATTTTCTAAATCAAAATTTACAAAAACTTTTTGATTATACTTTATTGTAGGAATAGACTCTAAATATAATTTATGTTTTTCTTCTTCTGATAACAAACAAACTCTTTCTATTTCTTTTACGAGAAACTTATGTCGTTCTATATCATCTTCTATTTCGTCATAAAATTCGTCAAATATATTAGGAAAACCTTTAAATCCAAATGATTTAAATAATTTTAAAGTACCTGCTCCTGCATTAAAAATTATTGGATGTAATATTGCAGATTTAATAGGAGTTGTTATTCTCATACAATTAAATGAAGTTTCATTTCCAATAGAAAAATAAGTTTGGTTGTGATGATGTTTTTTAGGTTGTGAATCTCCTATTTCAGACGAACCTTCACCATCTGGTGGAGATACATGAAAACCAACGGTTTCACTTTTAGAAAGTTCCCTATCTATATCGAGATATATTGGTAACATATCTAAAATTTTACTTTCCTCAAGACTCTTTACCCCGTTTGGTTGAAATGCCCTCATTTTTTCTCGTAAAGTATCTATATCATCATCATCTCTATTTAATGCAGAAATCAAACAATATTTATCTAATTTCTTTCGATATAATTCTGACAATAATAATAATTTATGTGGTGGTAAAGTTCCTGCATATGATAAGAAAGTATATGGTCTTGGTTCTAATAATTCATCACTGTCTAAATCAAGTAACCATTTTTTATAATCTCTCGAATGTCCTTTAAACTCATAATTAATTCCACTATCTCTGCCCCTCAACCGTTGACCAAATTCTTCATCTGATAATTTAAATCTAAGTGTTCTCTGTAAGACCTCATAAGGAAAATAAACAAGTATATTTTGATTCTCATAATAAGCATTAGAAAAAAACTTTATTCTATCTATATTATAACCATACTTAGAAAACTGATTAAGTAATTTTTTCGCACTTCCGATATCTAAATTTTCCGTTCTCCTATCAATTACTATCCATAACTTTTCATTATTCCAAGTTTCTTTTGTTGTTGGAAAAACACGATTTAGATAATCTTTTAAAAATGATTCGTTATGAAAATTTTGAAATATTGTATCTGATGGAACAAACCACAAGTGATATTTGTAATCCTCATTATCAGAATTATTTACAAAACCAAAATTACCATCATCATCCCAACAATTTAAACTACACTTAAAATCTTTAAATTTAGAAGAATAAATAACAAACTTACCATTATCATAATTCCAATTTCCCCACTCCTTATTCATATACCACACCCCTAATACTATCAATCATTTTAGTTCTTAAATCTGGAATAAATGTATTATAAAAAAAATAATAATTATGTTTTAATGTTTTTTCAATAGACCAATACCATTCATCTATTTCTTCTATTGACCTATTACACAACTTATTAATTTCCTCTTCTATCATATCAAACCGATGTTCCACATTAATAATATTATCATAACTCTCATCAATAAATGGATGGAATGTTTTAAATCCATATTCTTGTAATTTTTTTAAAGCACCAACATCATCTAAATAAATAAAAGGTTGTAAATTAGTTATTGGTTTCCATATTTTTTCACTAAAAATTAATTGATCACTGTAATCTGTAAAATTATTACCAGTAGCAATTTGAAAATAACTATCCAAGTAATATTTAACCTCAAATTTTTCATACGAATATTTTGCATCACTCAAATCTTTTCTATCAATAACTAATGGCATTTTTTTCTCTAAAGATTCTCTTTCCGATTCTACAACCAAATGTCTCCAATCCCAATCTGAAATATTATTTGCAAAAGAAACATATCCCTTATCTAATAAATTATTTTTATCTAAACTCACTACCAAATCAACTCTATGTTTTTTTGGTAATCTATTAAATGAAAGATAGTATTTACTTCTCAACTTATTTTTTGTCCTTACCCATTTTCTCATATTATTTGATGACACCGAATTACCATGATACATCATATCAAAATTTACCGTTGTATATCTCCATTGGTCAAATGCACAATATTCATATTGTATAATATTAATATCCGTATCCATTAGTAATTTATCTAATCTATGATTACTATCCATATAAATAAAATCTTTATGTGCAATTTTATATTTGTCTAATAAAAAATGTACTCTTTCAAGTAAAGGTTTATGTAATATAGTATCTCTGTGGTGTGATCCTAATCCCTCGTATCCATAATTCAATAAAATTTTACACTTACCATTCTGTGCATCTTTTATTACTTTACTTGAAATAGAATCAAAAACACTCACATCTTCAAATGTATCTGGCCATTTATTATAACCAAGTGACCAAGCAAAAGAATTTACATCAATATGATATACATAATTAGATTCAATTTTATCAATAGGTAAAGTATCTACTTCTAAAAATTCCCATTCTCTTTTTGATTTTTTTAAATATTCTTGATTAACATTCTGAATCATTCCTAAAAACACATTACCACAGTTACAAACTTTTCTTCCTTGAAATTCATAATCTTCACAATTAGGTAATGGATCACCATTTTCTTTAAACCTATCATAACCAAAAATTAATTTACTCATTATTTTTGTACCACTCAATTGTTTCTCTTATTCCTTCCTCAAAAGTATATTTGGGCTTAAATCCAAGTTCTTTTTGTATTCTTTCTGTACTACATGCCCTAAAAGGTATTGTGGTAGGTTTAGAATTATCCCATTCAACTTTAGGGTTTTTACCAATGACTTTCAATATAGTATCTACAATTTCCCCTATGTTTACCGTTGAACCATAACCAAGATTATATGGTCGCATAGATTCACCCTTTTCCAATACCAACAATAAACCTCTTGCAACATCCTTTATATATAAAAAATCCCTAACCACATCTGGACTTCCCCAAACTATAAGCGGATTTTCTCCACTCAAAACTCTATGAATAAGTGCTGGTATGACATGACAAGTTTTAGGATTAAAATTATCATTGGGACCAAACATAGCAGTTCCACGAGTCATTAAAATTTTCATCTTTGAAAAACGTGAACAATGTTCAAAAACTTTTTCTCGATACCTTCTCGACCAACCATACCCATAATAAGAAATATAAGGTTCATCATCCCAATATTCATCTTCAGTAATAGAATATTCTTTATCAGGATATCCCGTAGAACTATTTAAATCCACAAATCTTTTTACATTAGCCAAATGAGAAGCTTCTAATACATTTGTAGCACATATTATTTGGTTCATAGCTACCTGAAAATCCGTTGGGACTTTACTTGGATGTGCTATTTTTCCAGCACAATGTACAACATAGTCGGCACCATCAACAAGTTTTTTTGCATCATCTAACTTTTCTAAATTTATATTTTGTAAAACTTCAATATCACTATCATCATTTGATTCTATTAATAATGGGTTAATATGAGTATGGGTTTTTATTTTTGCACCTTGTCTGAGTAACTGATTAATAACTTCTGTTCCAACCATTCCACTTCCACCAGATATTGCAACTTTTTTATTTTTGTAAAACATAATTCTCCTTAATTTTTCAACTCTCCTAAAGTCGTTGATGTCTTTTGTATTCTACTTTTTTTATCTAAATCTCTATTATTATAAAAAATAATATCTTCCGAATTAAATAATTGGTCACAATCTTTACATATTAAATCAGATTCTTCGCAAGTTTCATTGGTATGGTGTTTATATATTTTAGAATATAAATTATTCCCGTCTAATGAAAATATTTCTTCTAATGTTTGTTCCTTAAAATTTCCCAATACCATTTTATTATTAAAATCAAAACAACACATTATTATATCACCATCCACTTGAATTTGTATTGGTCCTGTAAATGGTCTACCACAAGTATCTAAAGTTTTTGGTGTGGTTTTATCACGATATTCTTTACCATAAACCCAATTGTGTGGTGCCCATATTTCCAATTTACACCTATCACCAAACTCTTCCACTAAACCATCAATATCATTTTTATTTTCATCTACAATATCTGCAGTTATAATAATCTCACAATCATCTGATTTATTCTCTAATGCATAATTAATCGTATCTATTGTTTTTTCAAAAGTATATTTACTATTTCTATAATTCATTATTTTACCATAACTATCTTTACTAAAAGTGTGTAAACTAAATCTAATATCTGTAATTCCGACCTTGAAAAGTCTATCCAAATCATCATTTTCTATCATAGAACCATTTGTTAGAATATGCACTTTTAAATTTTTAGAACAAGCGTACTCTATTTTTTCAACGATATTTTTATCTGTAAATATTTCACCAAATCCAGAAAATGTTATTTCTTCTATTTGTTCTCCCATTTCACTCAAACACTTATCAAGATAAAATTTATATGTATCTGTAGTCATTATTTGTTTGGGACGAGTAAAATCATCTGTTGGCCATGGGCAAAATACACATCCAGCATTACAAGCTGTTGATGTTTCTATTCTTACCTCGTTTGTATTAGGTATTGGCATTATATACCTGGCTCCCATTTTGAATCTAAAAATTCTTCACCTTGTTCATTGTAATGTTTTTTATGAACTAATATTCCATCATTAAACTTTTCTTCTGCTATTAAAACTCCACAGGAATTCCAATGCCTCCATATACCATGTTGTTTCCCATCCCTATGATATCCTTCCTTTCTTTTATTACCATTGGGAAACCATTCAGTCCATATGTGTATCTCCCCATATTGTTAATCTTGCCAAATCCCTATCGGCATATCGAATTTTTTTAACACCCCCTACCTTAAACCCCGCCAAATTCATAACATTCCTTAAACCTTGCTCATTAAAAAAATGAAGATGACAGGAGTTAAATTCATCGTCTAATATGTCTCTATACTCAAACTCTTCTGCATCAGGAACTTCAATATACACATTCCCTGTAAGTTGCCTTAAAAATCCCACAGGATCTTCTATATGCTCTAAAACGTGTATTAAAGTTGTTATGTCTGCCCTGTAGTTATCTTTTATCCGTAAACCCAAATCTTTTAAATGTTGTATAGTATTCTGTCCAAGTTCGTGACAGACAACTTGATATCCTTCTTTTTGAAGCTTATATGGAAACACACCAAATCCTGATCCTATATCCCATACCTTGCACTTTACAGGAAAGGTGTTGCCAAAAAACAACACTCTTTGATTGTTCTCACTGTTAGTGATGGACATAATTTCATCAAACGATTCTTTTAGAGTCTTACCCCTAAACTCCTTGCTCCGATAGATGTGGTCATATATACCCGTTAAACTGTCTACGGGGTACATATGAAATTGTTGATAATGTCCGCATTCACATTTAAACCATGACCGACCTTTAACCCCCATAGCTATTTCATACTTATCAGGATCCTTATATTTGTATATGAGAGTATTCATATTTGAATTGCATATAATACATTTCATGATTCAAGTCCTTCCAAAACCCCCATCGTTCCAATAATATCCTGAAATTTTTCAGAAACTAATTCCCCATTATCAAAAATTGCTTCATATGTTTTTTGTCCATTTTTATACCAAGAAATATATAATCCATCTTTTTTACCACTCTCTTCATGATGGTTTCTTTCCCTTCTCTTATTTCCATTTTCATACCAATCGATTCTTTTAATTTCTACACCACTTTTATAAATAGTTTCATCCTGTTTTTGACCGTTTTCATACCATGTAATCCACACTCCCTCCTGTTTTTCATTTCTATAAGTTCCTTCTGCTCGTCTTTTTCCACTATCGTAATATTTTACCCACTTTCCATTTCTTTTTCCGTCTTTATAAGTATACCCTAACCACCCACCATTATATGCCTTATTTAAATCTACATCCCAAAGTATTCCATTCTTATAAGTCTCTTCATATTTTTTTTTACCATTACTTTCCCAATAAATCCATTTACCATGTGGAATATCATCTTTATAATTTTGTTCATATATCTTTACATTCTTATCATGCCAACGAAATCTCTTTCCATTTCGTTTTCCATTCTTCCACATTTGTTCTTCTAATTTAGTGCCATCTTGTTCCCATTGAATCCATTTACCATGTAATTTATCATTTTTGAAATTTGATAATTGTTTCATTTGTCCACTTGGAAACCAACCTTTTGATTCCCCATCCACACGGGCCCCATCTTTATAATACCATTCCCACCTCAATCCTTCGCCTTCTTCTGGATCAAATGTTAGTCCACCTTCATCAAAATTCACTACATCTTTCCAATAAACTCTAAATACTCCGTTTTCAGGACGATTTTCTTCAATCCACTCTGGTGCCGGTTTACCGTTTATTCTACTCATTTCATAATTCTCCTCTATACCAATATACAAAATCAGACCAAGTTGACCTCGCGGCTACAAAATCTCTACAATATAATAAACTATATAAATCAATAACATCTCGTAATATTTTTTTAAAATAAAGTATATTTGTTGCTTCTCCTGGTATTAATGTGTTATTATCATTTAACACTCCTTTTGGAAATGAAACTGGACAAATATGAGTGTAATCTATACAATTATATTTCTCATATATTTTTTGAGTAACCATAAATTCACTATAATTAGGAAATAGTGCCTTTAATTCATTACCACTCATCCCATTAAAAGAACAAAATGAAGTAGCTATATCACTACTAATATAAAGTAATTGATCATCATAATCTTTTACTAATTCAGAAAAAATACTTAAATAATCTATTTTTTCATACTCCTCATATAATTCTTCACTGTTTTTATGTACTTCCTCAAGAGTATTTGGTGAAGTAACATTATTTTTTCTTACATGAACACCTATTGCATCTTTTACTTTATTTTTAATTTGAAGTTCCAACGAAGAACTTTTTAGTGTCAAGAGTTTATAAGCAGATGGTAGCCAAAATATTCCTTCTTTACCATCACTTGTTGGTTCAGATGCTGATATTTTATTTAAACCATCTCCAGTAATATAATAATTTTTATTTGGATCTAATTCCAATACACTTTCATCAGGAACAATATCTATAAATTCTCCGTATACATTATCATAATGAGTGACTTGAGTGGTACTTTCACTGTCGGTAAAATGTTTTATTTTTCTCTTATTAATTATGTCTAAAAAAGTAGATTCTGTATGTGGAAAATCAACATAAGTGGTTTCTGGCCAATAAAACGAATCGAGTAAAATAGTAAATTGAAAATTGTAATACTCACTTATTTTATACGCAAATGCCCAATGTGAAATACGATTTCCAAAACCAGTGGCCACTTCGCTTTGCCAAAATTTATTTGTTACTTTTAAATATCCCATATTAGTCCTTAAACGGATCGTGTCTAAAATCTAATTTATTATCTTTATTATCAAGATACCACTCTATAGTTTCTTCTAAACCATCATCTATATCAACCGAATTCTTAAATCCATAAGAATATGCCCTCGACATATCCAATATTCTTTTATGATCACCATTTGGTTTACTTGAATCAAAATCAATTCCACATTCAAAACGTGCAGCAATACTTGATGCTAATTTTGCAATATTAACACCATCCCCACTTCCAAGATTCAATGGTTCAGTTATTTTATTTTCTACTGCAAAAACCATTCCTCTTGCAACATCTTTAGAATGAATAAAATCTCTAATTGGTGTTCCATCGCCCCATACACTTAAAGTTCCACCAACACCGGCCTCTTCTGCCTTTCTAATTAAAGATGGGATTACCATTGCAGTTTCTAATTCAAAATTATCCCATTTACCATAAACATTGGCTGGTCTAACAATAGAAATATTATCCCAATCATATTGTATTTTATAACCTTCTGCCTGTAATTCACCCATTCGTTTTGCCCAACCTGGTAATTTATCGTTATCTGATGGAAATGTTTTCCACATATCATCTTCGTGTGATATTTCTGATGGTGTGTATACTCCATACGAACTCGTATATAGATACCAATTCACTCCTGCTTTAAATGCTGCTTCCATCATATTAATATTAAACTTAACCAATGGAATAAAATAATTTAAAGGTTTAATCTTTGGCATTTCCGCAGAAGCTTTAATTCCAGCAACATGAAATACATAATCCATTCCCTCACATATCATTTCACAATTTTCATAAATTGTCAAATCTACTTTATGAAATTCTACTTCTTCAAAAAAATCAACTGGTTCATCAAGTGAAGCCACTCTAACTTTGGCCCCCCTATCTAAAAAAATCTGAACTAATTCTCTACCTATCATTCCCGTTCCACCAGTTACTAATATATTTTTATCTTTAAACATTACAAACCTCTGATATGAAATTAATATCATCTTCAATTAGTTCGGGGTAATTTGGTAAATACAATCCACAAGAATGAATTTTATCTGCAACTTTACCATGAAACTCGCCGTATCGTTCTTTCCAAAATGGATGTAATCCTATATTTCCTGCACTAAATATACGAGTTTCTATTCCATTTTCAACTAATTTACTAATAACTTGTTTTCGATGTTCTTCATTTTTTGCTAATATTGAAAATGAAATAGATGCTGGTTTATCATTACCATACATTTGATGTTCAAATGAATCTCCCAATAACTTAGTATATAACAAGTGATTTTCGTATCTTCTCTGTGCCACCCAATCTGCTTTATCAACTTGTCTACAACCAAGAAATGCCTGTAAATCAGTTGATCTCACATTAAAACCTGGAACTAAAAAAGTAAATGGTTCATGAAAAGTATCTATATTATTTTCAATCATTTTTTGTTTATATAAACCTTTTGGTAAATCTTTACCCCAACCATGACTTCTTAACATTAACAGAGTATGATATAATTCTACATCATCAGTATTTATCATACCACCTTCTACTGTGGATAATTGATGACCAAAATAAAAAGAAAATGATGACATATCGCCTACTTGACCGACCATAGTTCCATCTTCATAACTTGAACCAAGTGCTGCACACGCATCTTCCAATAATGGAACTTCATATTTTTTACATAACTCTAATAATCTATCTTTGTAATGTGGAACACCTAATTGTTGAACAAAAATTATTGCACCTATATCATCATTTTTCAATAAATTTTCAGTTTCATCTAAATCAATTCCATATGTATTTTGATCCATATCAACCATAATCGGTTCAAGTCCGAATTGTATTACTGGTGAAATTGTTGTTGCCCAACCTATAGCCGGAACAATAACTTTTTTACTCTTTAATCTATTCATAGTTATTAATGCATAAAACATTAATAAATTTGCAGATGATCCTGAATTAACATTTACTGCATATTTAGTTCCAATCCATTCTGCCCATTTTCTTTCAAATTCTGCAGTATACTTTCCTTTAGTTAGTCGTGGATAAGTTTTTAACCAATCAATTAACGCGTCTATATCATCTTCATTTATAGTTTCCTTAGCAAGTGGATATCTAACTGGCATATTAGTATGTTGATATTTATTTAGCATTATAATAATCACCCCATTCAATTAACAAAGTAGAACCATCTCGTTCATATGCACTTTCAAATGCAGGAAATATTTCTTCTGGTTCATTTAACAACACCACATCAACTTCACCCAATATTTGTTTAAATGGTTCAGTATAATTATTTGTATGTTGAACACCACCATTTAATGGATCAGTAGAACCAATAGAAGTTCTCATTATTACTTTTGGTTTAAACGTTCCTTCAGTCATATTTTGCATTTTATCCAAGTGATTTACTAATGCATCCATACATCTCATAAAAAAATCAAATCTTGGAAAACAACTAATTGGAACTATTCCATTCATTGCCATTCCAGTACTCATTCCCATTTGTATTTCTTCAAATACAGGTAGTTCAAGTCTCTTTTCTTCTGGTAAAGTATTTAATGTATTATAAATTGCATTACCACTATACAAAACCGATTGTCCAAAAAAGATTGTATCATCTTTCTCACTCAACCACTCCATACTTCTTATTATTTCATCTTTATATTTCATTAGAATAACACCCAATTTCCTGTTCCGTGATGTGGATAATCACTTTTATATTGATAATAAATTACATCACTTGGAACTTTTTGTTTACCACCCCAAGTCTCATCAACTGGTGTATTTGTAGAAAGATTGTTATCCTCAACTACAAACTGAATTGGTAAATCAAAGTTCTTAGCATATTTATATGACTCGTGAAATATTCCACTTTCAAAAGTCATATCTCCAATAAAACACCAAACTTTATTATTCTCACCCTTCATCTGAATGGATTTGGCAACTCCAAGTGCTATTGGTATAATACCACCAACAATTGCAGAAGAATAGAATTTAGGTTCTTCAGAATACACACTCATACTTTTACCACGAACAATTAAATCCATAAGTGTATCTCTTGGAATACCATGTAGTAATGCGTGATAATGATTTCTCCAACTACTAAATACCCAATCATCTTCATTAACATCTTCGAATATTTTTATAAGTTGTTCTTCATTATTTGAACTTAAATGAACTGGTGCTGAAATTTCACCTGCTTCATATCGTTCTTTGACTTCTGTTTCAAAGTCTATTAAAAATTGTTTATCTATCATTTGTCTCTCCAATTTAATATAGGATTATTTATGGGCCAATTTATATTTAAATCAGGATCATTCCATTTACCAGTATCTTGATCTTGCCAATCTACATAATCATTTGGATATGCCTGTGTATAATGAAATAAACATTCTTCACTTAAACATAAATGACCATTTAAAAAATTAGGTGGAACTAAAACACTAAGATGATTCCTTTCTGAGATGATATAACTTTCCCACTTTTGATAATTTACTGAATCTGGTCGGTTATCTACAACTACCAAATATATTTCTCCCCACACACAAGTAATATTTTTCCAAGTTGCATTATCTCCGTGTAATCCACGAAGAACATTTTTTCTTGAACGAGTGAATTTTGATATTTTCCACTCGTGTTCTTTTGGTAATACTTCATTATCTTTCTCCCAAAAAGTCCACATTTCACCACGATAATCAAACCACGGATCAGGTTTCAATATTTTTACTTCTGGAAATACTTCTGATTCTGTTATTTCTATTTTAAAATCACTCATAGTACTTCTCGCCAATAGTTTAATAAATCATCACATATTTCTTCCAATCCTTTTGTTGGTTTCCAACCAGTCTGTTCTCTAAACTTTGTACTGTCTGGAATCTGTAAAGTAATATCTGTAGGTCTAACTCTATTTGGGTCAAGTTCTTTTATAAATGCCTTTGGATTTTTGGATTTACTAATCAACGTATCTAAAGCATCTCCAACCGTACAGGTGTAATCACCACCTATGTTATATACTTCACCCGAATCACATTTCTCTACAGCCAACCAATAAGCATGAACTGCATCATCTATATGATTATAAGTTCTAATCGAATCGAGATTTCCGTGTTTAATAGGATGTGTTGGGAAACTTGGGGCGTATGGTGGAAAATCAGGTTTCTTTTCTGCCATAACTATTTGATATGCAAATGATGATAGTGCAAATCGTTTTCCTCTACGAGCACCTTCGTGAGAAAACATACGAGTTATTATAACTTTCATATCAAATGCTTTATGATAATATTGAGACATTAAATCATGTCCTACTTTAGATATAGAATATGGATTTGCTGGACTAATATGATTTTTTTCTGTTATTGGAACTTCATCTTCATTTGGATTACCATAGACTTCGGATGAAGAAACACTTATTATAGTTGGATTACAATAATTTCGTTCTTTTGCAAGTCGTAATTCTTCCATTAAATTAGTTGTTCCTATAACATTTGTTGTAAGAGTACTAACTGGAGTAAGAAAACTCGATTCTGGGAAACTTTGGGCGGCAAAATGATAAACGATATCTGGCTGTGAAATATGAATAATTCTTTCAAGACTACCTCTGTCTAACAAATCACATTCTTCTAATATAACTCTATCGTCACCAAACAAATGTTTAATGTTTTCTTCTTTACTTCTCCACCTTCGAGTGGCAAAGATTTTTACACCTGGAACATTTTCAAGAAGATAATCAGCCATGTGACTACCGACAAAACCTGTTATTCCTGTTATTAAAACTCGCATAAAAAAATCCTCATTAAGAGGACACTATTTCAAGTGCCTCCGTGTTTATAGTCCTTTCTTGTGGTCGGTTAGGTCTTTGGGTTTTTATACCCCCTGTTATCACCACAGGACTTATATATAAGTATAATTAATTGATATTTTCCTTCAATAATTTTATAAATTCATCATAATGTTCATAACCATATTCAGTAAGTCTATTGTAATTGTGAACTAATATATCTTCCATACCCCAAAACCACTTGTCCATATCATCAATAGACATAGAACATAATCTTTTTATCTCATCATATATTAAAAGTTTTCTTTTTTCATTATTCAATTCACCATCATAACTTTCATCAATAAATGGATGAAATGTCTTAAATCCAAATCTTTTCACCATTGATAAAGTATTTGGTTGTCCTATAAAAATAAATGGCTGTAGTGTAATCATCGCCTTCCATATTTTTTCATTAAAAAATATGTATGGAAATTTAGAATTTTCATCAGTTTCAAAAATAGAACCCGTTAGTAGATGAAAATATGAATTAAAACATTGAACTACATTAATTGAATATGTTGGAAGATAACTACCATCAAAATTAGGTTGTGCCCATGGCCAAGAATTTGGTGGATCAAATTTTAAATCCTTACTACCCAAAACTTGAAATTCTTCATTTTCTATTTCACCGTGTGCATTACTAAAAAAAGTAGCGTTACCACATTTTAACAAATCATTATCAGTAAGGAAATTTATCAAATCTAATCTATGACCTCTTGGTGAAGAACTAACACAATAAAAATGTTTTGGTCGTGAAAAATTTCTTCCATTTTTAAAAATATCTAACATATATGGATGATAATATTCTTGTTTAATACTATCTAATTGTAATTCCCACTTGTTAAAGAATTTTTTAACGAAAGGAAAATCTTTCTGTTGTTCGTTATCAATCAAATATTCTGGTGTCATCCAAATTATATTATCTTTTGAAATTTTATTTTCTTGTATCAAATCATTTATAATAGGTTTATGTTCAAATTCATAATAAGTGTAACCATCATCATTGACTCCACCCTCATTTATATTAATAATTACTCGACATTTATTATTTTGTAAATCAGAAATAAGCCTTTTTTCGGTGCTAATATACTCTATAATTTTTGGACCATTTCCATTCAATATCATAACAAAAGGATTTATTGGCCATTGTCCACTCTCAATATCCAATAGATTAATTTCGTTTGAAACAAAATCACCAATGTTATCAAATCCTCCCATAAAATAACTATCATCCCAAATTTCATTAAGTTTTTTAACATTGAAAAATTTACCATCATTAAGTTTCATATAAACAATATCAACCATTAAAAATCTCCAATATTTTTTTATCTGTATTGTGTATATGGATACCCAATTGACTACTATTATGTAATAAAATTGTTTTCATTTTAAAATATAATTCATCCATTTCCTTTATTGAAAACTCAGAAAGTCTTTTTATCTCATTGTGTATTTTTGTCATTCTCACATCATAATCTACCTCTGTATCGTAAGATTCATCAATCCACTCAGAAAATGTCTTAAATCCTAATTTTTTTAAGGTTTCCAAAGTTCTATATTGACCAACTATTAAAAATGGTTTCATACAGGCAAAAGATTTATATAACTTCTCATCAATGTAAACTCGTGGGAAATCTTCAGTACTATGTGAATTTGCCATAGTAATCACATCAATATATGAATTATAATATAATGGTAAATTTAAGTTAGTTGATGTGTACCATGATGTAGATTTTAAATCTAAATGTAACGATTGACCTGCCTGATTCCAAAAATGAGAATTAAAAGATATATCAAATTTTAGTAATAAACCATTTTCAAGTACATAAGTTAATAAATCAACTCTATGTGGTTTTATATTTCCATTAAAGGATAGAAAATGTTTTTGTCTATATAATTTTTCACTATTTTTATCAAAATACTTTATTAATTTTCTATTTACTTGTTGTTGTTCTAATATACAATCCGCCATAGAATAATTATTAAAAACCTCACACGGTAAATCATAACCACTTAAATGAAAATCAGGTATTATTACCGATACATCATATTCTAATTTACATAATTCTTTTATTTTTGTTTGATGTAGTTCATAAAATTCTTTTGATAAAGTATCCATGTACCATAAAATTATTTTTTTAGTTTTATCCATAGACTTAATAATTTCAAATGGACTATCATTTTCATAAGATGGTCTGATAAGAAAAATATCGCAAGAGGATGTTAATTTTAAATTTTCAATTTTTTCAAATAATAACCTATTTGTCCAAATTTCATTAAAATCATTTATTATTTTGTTATTAAAGTAAAATGTTACTTTCATTTTAGAATACTCTCATCACTCAAATTATTCCCCTTTCAGTAATATATTCTACTAAAATATCAGAAAATGCCTCGTTGGCTGCTTCATTGGGATGACTTTCTGGCATTAAACCATAATATTTTTTACTCCAACTCCATAAATCTTCGTATTCACCAAAATACAAAAAATTATCGTGGTCTATTAGTGCAGTCAACTCTTTATCTGCTTCAAATAATGCTTTTTGTTCAAGATTAGTTACTGGATCAGCTAAATGAAAACCATGAAACATTACATACTGCAAATTGTTATTTTCAAAATAATTTTGAAGTGCTATTATGTGTCGTGCAGTTCTTTCTACACTACCCCTCGTCAATTCTTTAAGATAATTTAAAGCATTAAACCAATAATTTGTACCCCGAACCAGGCCATCTTCAGTATAAACCTTTAGTTCTTTAACTTTTTGTGCCCAATCATAAAAATCACCTTCAGTGGTTCTATCCCACATCACAATATCAGGTCCAAATCGCTGTTTCTTATAAGGCCTATTAAGATACTCATTTACATTTCCTTGAAATACTTCCATCCGATTAGGACCAGACCATTGTATAAGAAATATAGTTTCGTTTATTTTGTCTTGATTGTTTGCAATCCAAGAAAATATTTTTCTAAAAATTCTGTCATTAGAACCAGCAGGAACGGCCTCATTAATTTCTTCTAATCCCAATTTTTTTGAAGTTAATGATGCAAACCTTCCTTCCAATCCAACTGTTAATTCTAACTCTTGTCCTGCAGCAACACTACAACCATTTACATATAAATATTTCATCTTAAAATGCCCTCTTTACTAAAATCATAACTCATATCAAGAGTCCCATCTTCTAAAATCATACCAGGCCTCCAACAAGTCACCCAATGGTGTTTCTCTCGATTAATATAAACAGGAATCATTTCGTTTCCAAGATGGATGTGTGCAGTTACTCTATGAGAACCATCTAAATAAATAATCTTTCCTTCTTCAATTTTAACATCTACTGGCATCACTCCACCTGCCTTGATAACTTCTCGTAAATAATATACCAATGCACCATGAGTATTTTTACCAGTCATTTCCCATACACATTGACATACCGTTACTTTTTTTTCATCACCCCTAAATTCATTTTCATTTTTGGTAGGCCTTATACAATGTTGTATTTCATCCCAATGGTCAATATCAGGTATAATACCAAAATTATCAATAGTAATATATTCAGAAAATCTTTTGTAATGTATATAACCATCTGGTTCTTCATACACTTCTTTAATGTATTGAAGTTCTTCTTTTCTAACCACCAATAACCTCTGATATTTCAGTCCAACAATTTTTTCTATCTTGGTGTTTATAATTTGCGAAATGTTCTTGATTATATAAAAGAATATCTTCCATTTCATAATACCATTTATGTATTTCTTCCTTTGACATATTACACAATCTTTTTATCTCGTCTAATATCATAAAAAATCTTTTATCATTATCCACTTCATTGTCATAAGACTCGTCAATCCAAGGATGAAAAGTTTTATATCCTATTTCTCTAAGTTTTGCCATCGAAAATGGATTCGTTAGATATATAAAAGGAACTAATTGTGATATAGGTTTAAAAACCTTTTCACTCATATAAATACAATCTTCATAATAACAACTTTCAGTAATAACATTAAAATAAACTCTTTTATATTGTGGTGCAAAATTTGACCATTGACCAACTGCCCCACTTCCCCATTCGGGTAAGAATTCTGCATCTATATCACCATCTGCATCAATAGGATATAATGGTTTTATCTTTTTTAATGCATTACTTACCAACTCATTTTGTTTCTCGTCTTTTAAAAAATCTCCTATTTTATTTGGAAATACTCCACCAAAAATAGAATCTACTCCTTTCGCGCCACAACTAATAATTCCCTTATCTTGTAACCCCATTTCATAAATCATTGCAACTAACGCCAATCTATATTCCCTTATAACTCTGTTATAACATAAAAAATACTTTTCTCTTATAGTATCTCTCATATCATCTAAATCTTTTTTACTAACAAATGATTGTTTATGTGGATAGAGTTCGTCTATCTTTTTATTATAACCATCACTTAATATTTGATGATATATTTCATTACTACTCTCTAACATATGATTCATTTCAATAATATGCATCTTCTTTTTCGTTAATGTTGGCATTCTATCACAAAAATCTTTGTATTGTTTTTTACCATTCAAATTACTTGCAACAAAAAAAACTTTATTTGCTGGAATATTATACAGATTTAATTCATTATGTAAATTTCTGTATGCTGTTGTATCGACATGACCTTCCTGTGAATAATTAATTAAAAGATAACCATTTTTATTTGCAATTAAATCTAATAACCTACTACTCATAAAATCAAAAATACTACCCCATTGTTTAGGTGCATCATCTCCATCTATACCGAGATAAGAATGTAATCCACCAACTCCAAAAGGTAAAACAAAATATGTATCATCTTCTAACTCATCAATACTAATTTTTTCAGGACCATCATCAAAGTTTGGATCCAAAGTTCCAAGACCATTTCCCCAATAATAATTACCCTCATAAATGTATCGTTTATTTTCTGGACGATCTGGATCATCGATATCAAGTGTTGTATCTGACCAATCAAGTTCTGGTAGATTCTTAGTTGTATTTAATGGATGAGTATCTATTTGACCAACTACTGGATTTGTTTCTACCCAATCAATTTCTGGTAGATTTTCATCTCGAAAATCACCATATTCTCGTATTGCACCACCCCACGGATCTTGTCTACCTTCGTGCCATACTACACCTTCTAAAATTTTAATTTTTTTCATTATAATCCCTGTCCATATTTTATGGGAAATCCATTTCTAAAATGACTACTATCCTTGTTTATTATTATTTGATATCCACTTATAAGTTCTTGTATCCCACCATTTAATGAATAATTTGGATTCCAACCTCTTGATTCTACCTTTTCATTAGATACTACATAATCTCTTTTATCTGGATCTTCATAATAATCTGATTCATTAACAACAAAATCTGGTATATATTTTTTGATTCGTTCAGTCAATTCTCTTTTATTTAAATTAGTATCACTCAACCCCACATTAAACGCCTCTCCTACATTCTCATCATAATTTTCCATCATAAATTGGAATACAGAAGATACATCCTTTACATGAATATAATTCCTAACCGTATGTGCCTGAAATAAAGTAATATATCTATCTGTTAGTGCCTTGTATACAAACTCATTTACAAGTAAATCCAATCTCATTCTTTCAGACATACCAAAAACTGTGGCCAATCTAAATGTAACTGCACGACCACTATCTAAAAGTAAATTTTCAGAATCACACTTTGTAACTCCATAATGACTTATTGGTGTTAATTTTTGATCCTCAGTACAAACTCCTTCAGTTTTTTGTCCATATCCACTATTTGTATTAGGATATAAAATCTTTTGGTCTTTCGAAGTGTTATTTAAAATTTTTTTAATTTGATAATAATTTACTGCGGTTGCTAATTGTTTATCTCTATCACATGCAGGAAACCCCACTATTGCTGCCAGTGGTATAACAACATCCGCCTTATTAACATAATTACTCAATTTAGAATAATCTCTAACATCACCATATACAAATTTAAAATTTGGATTACCAAATAAATTCAATAAAGATGTCTGATTGTACATCAAATTATCATACACAACCACTTGATGTTCTTTAACTAAATCGGAACACAATACAGAACCTAAATAACCTGATCCACCTGTTACTAATATTTTCATAATATAACTCCTTGTATATAACTATTCATTACTCTGATAATAAACTAATTTGTTCTTCTTCTTCGTGTTCCCAAGTAGTGTTTCTCCAACTCCTAGCAGATATAATTTTAACAAATGATGGTACGGAGGCTCCGTACCGTCTTTTGACAAATGATGGTGCACCTGCTAATATCCATGCAAGTTCACCAAAACAACTACTATGAAATAAAATCATGTGTTTATTTTTAGACAATAAAAAAATGTCAAGTAATGCTCGTGAAGATGTACTAACTCCATCATCAAAAATAAGAACTCTATTTTTATACCTATCTTTAAATCTTGTTTTTACCTCATCATTATCACAACATACAAAAAAATTAAATGAACTATCAACCTCATCCATATGTTTATAATAATCTAAAACTATATTTTCTGTCATATTTTTATACTTTTCCATTTCAGATTTACTTTGTTGCCACTTCATATTATTTCCAGTTCTTATATGTACAGATATAGTCTTATCATGAAAAAAAGAAGAATATTTTTCTACTTTTTGTAGAAAATCTGGTTTTAATCTCTTTTCAAGTTTTTTTGCACAAGAAATAAAATTATCTAAAGGGGGTCTATTATCCAAAGTTTTGGTAAAATGTCCTTCTTGTGGTGGAAGTCCCCACTGTACAAGTTTTTTCTCATCAACTCGTCCCCATTGATAAAAAAATTGAAGTCTTGCTGGAAAATCACTATATAGGTCGCCCTCAAAAAGTATAAACTTATTGTTATTAATTATTATATCATCATCTAAAATCTCATCTACTATAAATTCATCTTTTATATTATCTCCTATCGATACACCCCCACGGGACATCATGGAATATGGATATAAAAGTACCTGTGTATTGGTATGTGGTTTAAAAAAAAGTTTAGCATCATCTTTTACTCGTAATGCATTTATATAACTTATCAAAGTTGATCCAACACCCGGAACACCCTCTGCTACCACTCGTTTATCTGATTTTCTAATATCATCCAATACATCCTTACTTATAAATTCATTCATCAAGACCTCACTAATTTCACTTTCAATATATCTTTATAAATATCAACAGACTCTTGACCAAATCTATTTCTTATTTTATCAAACCACTCACTACGATTAAAATACTTTTGAAATGCATCATCCCTAAATTTTAAAATTTCTTCCCTACTTAATGTTTCGGTTGGATTAGGAAATGAATCCTTTGAATAATATGAATATCCTGAATATGTTGGTGGTAAATCTATTCCTTTATTCATCGCATCAGTAAATAATGGTGAACCAGGAAATATCATAGTTGGATTAAAATTTGCACTACTTGTATTAAGTTCTGTTGCCAAATCAAGTGTTTCTTGCATAGTTTCATGAGTATCACCACTCATACCAAACATATAATTACTGATTATTTCTATATCAAAAGATTCTATTTTTTCTACTATATCTTTTACATCAACTTCGTGAAATTTTCCTTTGACCGAATCAATACGAATCTTCCTATTACCACTTTCTATTCCAAGTGCTAACCAATTCACACCTGCTCTTTTTAATTTTTCCAAATATTCTTCTCTTACCGTATCAACTCTCGCGTATGCCCAAATATTAAAATCGTAACCTCGTTCAATTATCAAATCACATATTTTTAAAAAATGATTTTTATTCAATACGAACATCTCATCTGCAATTTTTATATTTCTTATTCCCATGTTTGCAATTTTATCAAATTCGGTTATGATAAATTCAGGATTCCAATACCTAAAAGTTGCCTTCCCAAATGGTGCATTAATACAACAAAAATCACATTTATACGGGCACCCAAGTGAAGTATAAAGTGCTGCAAAAGGTGTTCTATCATTATTATTTGTTAGAGAAAACTGAACCGTATTTCTATACTTTTCCATCGGTAATAAATCCCAAGCCATACCAGGTAAACCTTGTTCAAGGTTACCAATAATTGATGTCATATATGTAAATTTTATTTCACTGCCGTCTCTATACCATAAACGAGGAACTTTACTTACATTAACTAAATCACTCTGAAGTAATCCTAATAAAGTATCTACTCCTTCTCCTTCACATACAAAATCACACTTTTCATCTTCAAGTGTTTTTCTTGGTAATGCTGATGGATATAAACCAACTAAAATAGTCTTAAATTCATAATCCATAACTTCCAATAACTCATGTGTTCCCTGCATACTTTGTGCAGATGCTGATGGGTGTTGTCCAAATTGAACAAAACATACCAATGTAGGATTTATATCTCTTATATGATTATAACTTTGTTTAGTATCTAATTGTAACGCTTCACAATCTAATATATCTACTCTAACACCAAGACTTCTCATACTATTCGCCAATAGGGCTGCCCAAATAGGTGGTTCTATTGCAGCATACTTTAACAAACTCTGAAAAGTTTGTGTACTTGAATTGGTATGTACTAATAAAATATCAATCATTGAATGCCTTAAATATAAAATATGAATCATCCTTTAAATCAGAAATCTGAATTTTATTAAATTTTATATTTAGATGTTCCAGGTTACCCAAATAATTTGACCATCCATTTATTTTTTCATTATAAATATTAATCAAAGCATTAATTTTATTCATTCACGGCCTCCACTTTTGTTTGAAATAACGAAGCTCTCTTACCCCACCAAAAACATTTCTTAGCCCAATCATACACATCATCATATTTCTTACCATGTACTTTCAATACATGACCGCCATTTTTTACTATTTTAGTACTACCCAATAAAACTTCATGAATATTGTAATCAAATTTTGCTGTAAATGGATATTCCTGATTAGGATGTTGTATTCTAACTATTTGATAATCTATTAAACATTTTACTAAATTATCTTCTAATTCGTACTTATCAATTAGATACTTATATATTTCATCGTAAAATAACTTATGATTTAATGATATATGGATAGCAGTAGCCTCTTCATATTCCCAATAAAAATTTTTCTTCACATCATTTAACACTCGTCCCCACAATGATTTATTTTCAAAAACTTCTTCGATTCCATTTTTTGTAACATCATATTCTTTTTTCAAAAATCCATCTTTTTTATTTTTAATATAATCCATAATATCTGTATAAAAATCATAATACTCTATATCATAAACACTTCTCATAAATCTACTAATAAATTGTAAATATCCAAAATAATGTCCAAAGTTAAATAACCATCTATACATCCAGGCTTCTACATACTCATCTTCATCCATCCCATTGTGCGAACGAACTATGGAAGTTTTTTCATGATATTCTTCTACATTTTCAATTTCAAAGTGTGCAAATGGTTGAGAAACTTCTTTTAATTTTATACCATATTTTTCTTGATAAGACTTTTCATTAAAAGGTGTATTAGGTAAAACAATCATTGGATTATAAGTTACAAATGTATGTAATCCAAGTTCCATTATCTCTGTTGCCCCATCTATAAATGAATCAACAGTCTCACCTGGTAATCCTAAAATAAATTCTAAAAAATAAGGAACATCTTCTTGATTATATAATTTTACAAATTCTTTTAATTTACCATTATCGATGTTCTTCCTTTTTATGGCCTTCAATGTTTCTTTATTCATAGATTGTAATGCCACAGTTACACCTTTTTGTAATCCTGCATCATGCAACATTTTTGCAATAGGCATAACCTTATCGGCTCTACCTTTTGCCCAATCATTTCTCATAATATGAGGATAACCAGTTTTCTTTTTTTTATTAACTATATATTCAGTTATATATTTGTGTTCTGGAAATAATCCAAAATTATTATCAGCATTATATAAAAACTCTACCTTATGTTCTACTGACCAATCAATTTCTTTTTTTAATTTTTCAATTGGCTGTCTTTTAAGTAAAGTATAATAATTATCTCCCCATTCACAAAAAGTACATGAATAAGGACATCCCCTGGCGGTTTCAATTATAACATCTAATTTATAGGGTGATTTTTTTGCCAAATTATCAAATGTCCCATCAAGATATGGACTCGGCATAATTGATATATCTTGAATTCTTGGTCGAGATAAATTTGTTTTACTGATATTATTTTCTTGCTTAAAAGTACAACCACTAACAGAATCAATATCATTATTTAAATAACCATCTAATAATTTTTTAAATGTTATTTCACCTTCTCCATGAATTAATACATCAACATATGGATGTATTTTAAAAAAATCTTTACACCTATCTTGTTTTGGAGTACTCTGTCCACCATAAATAATAAGACAGTTTGGATATTTATTTTTAACTTTTTTAGCTAAATCGTTATTTATCTGTTCATTCCAAACAAAATGAGAAAACCCTACAATATCTGGATTTTTTATACGAGATAACATTTGATTAATATCTTCTCTCCAAAATAACCAATCTAATAATTCATAGTTATCTGTTATTTCTTTAAAAGTTTTACAATAAGACCAAACTAAACCTGTACTATATGGCAAACGAATTTGGTTATCATATATATCACCTATTTCACATAGATATAGTTTATTCTTCATTTAAATTATTATATGCAGTATTTATAAAATCCGTAACTCCACTATATTGATATTTCATAAATTTAACATAATGTTTATGATTATGAATTAATATATCTTGCATTGACCAATACCATTCATCTAATTCTTTTATTGTCATACTACAAATCCTTTTAATTTCTTTTTCAAGTAATACTTTTCTTTCCTTATAAGTGTCTAACTCATCATATGATTCATCAATATATGGATGAAAAGTTTTAAATCCCCATTCTCGTATTTTCTTTAAATTATTCTTATTGGATATTAAAACAAAAGGTTGAAAAGTAGTCATACATTTCCACACTTTTTCTGTAATATGTATTTTTTGTGGATGAGTATTATCGTAACCAGGTCCCCAACAACTTTCCGTAACTATATTAAAATAGCTATTAAAATAGGGAATAATATTTAAATAATCTTGTAAGCCATCAACTTTATAATCATATGTATATGGTACGAGATTATTTGCAAACTCCACAGCTTCTTTTCCGTATTCTTTAGTATAATCAATTTTTCCGTGTTCGGGACTTTCAAAGTTGGTAAAATCTAAAGAATCAACTCCTTGATCTTTTGGTTCATTTCCACCAAACCACGACCACACCCCACCATCTAATAAATCATTTTTTATTAAAAACAAAAGTAATTCAACTCTATGGTCTTTTATGTTATTATTATGTGAACAATATTTAAATTGTCTATAATATCCCCTTGTATTATCAAATAAAGTTCTTAATAATGTAGGTTGGTGGCCACTTGAATGCCTTGTCCAATCATCTGATTTTAATATAAAATTTGCGGGCCAACTTCTTTCGGTAAAAACATTAAATCCAAGATCTATATCTTTAATATCATCATTTATTACCTGTTCGTCAAATAAAAAGTAAAATCTTTTAAGGTCTATACCTTTAGCAGCCGTATAAAAATCTTCCCAATCATCTTTATTAAATCCATTCCAAAATAAATCCGTGTGAAAAAATACAATTGAACATTTAGATTCTTTTAAATCAGAAAGTATTTTTTTTGATACCGAAGTATTTCTACTTATCATCTTTTCCATTGTGGCTGCACTATCAAAAGTATCCCAAACAATAACATACTTTTCTGTCTTTGGCAATTCTTCAGTAATATTAACATCATCCCACAGTTTATCTCTAATCCAATCATTATTTAATCTTGTATATTCAAAAAATACTTCTGAATAATAACTATTATATGGTAACAAATCTGCATCTTCATTTCTATTTGGTGCAAGAGTATCACTCATAAAAACTAAATTCATTTAAAACACCTTAACATTATATTTCTTGGCAAATCCAACTCCACCAAGATAACTATTCACTATTGGTTTACCTTTAATATTAAGACTTGTATTTAATACCATAGGACAACCTGTTTTCTCATAAAACTCCTTAATAAGTAGATAATAACCTGGATTGTCATCTTTACTAACCGTCTGAACTCGTGATGTGTTATCTATATGACAGATTGCTGGATATTTATCAGGATATTTACAAGGTGCTACAAACTGCATGAACTGAGACTTCTTAACTGGCATATCAAAGATTTCGTGTGCGTGTTCTTCAAGGACAGATGGGGCGAATGGACGAAACTTTTGTCTATGTTTTATCTCATTCACCCTATCCTTTATATCATCGCCACGAGGGTCTGCCAGTAGAGAACGGTTTCCTAATGCTCGAGGACCGAACTCCGCCCTTCCGCTTGCCACACCAACGATATTTCCTTGTAACAATTCATCTAATACTTTCTTTCTTGGATAACGACCTTCTATATCATAACCAGTAAATGGTGTTTTCCAATTCACGTGTTCCCCATAAACATATGCTGCACAACCGAGTGATGAACCTGCATCACCTGGGTTTGGTAGTATCCATAAGTTAGGATAGTAATCACGTGCTATAATTGAGTTAGCTACACAGTTTAGTGCAACTCCACCCATATAAACACAATTATCAGTCTCGGGAACTAATCGTTTTGCCAAACTAAATACTTTGCGAATTTCTTCTTCACATATCCATTGGACATTTGCCGCTATGTTAAACTTCCAATCATCACTATCATCATCGGGATAGTATTCTGGATTCCAATCTAAACAACCTCTATGTAAATTGTCCTTTAAATCTATTGGTTTATCAGAGTCATTAAAGAAATCTTCACGAATACTATTCTTTAGTTTGTGGTCTTGTGTTCCCCAACCAGCCATTCCCATTAAGATGTATTCATCCTCTTGTGGTTTCAATCCTAATCGTTGAGTCATTGCACTATACCAAAGACCAAGTGATTTTGGATACTTTAATGTATATCGTTTTTCAAAGTGAGAACCCCATGCATACCAAATACTACACGTCTCAAACTCCCCTATGGCATCTATAACTACAATAGCTGATTCTTCATATGGACTTGTAAAATAACCTGCTGCGGCGTGAGATTGGTGATGTTGGACATACTCTATTTCTGAATTACCAACAAAATCTCTTAAATAATAAGATGGTAAATTTTTACGAGCAAATACTTCTCCGTATTGACCTGCTCTCAATTGTCTTAACTTTTTTAAGTATGGTCTTTCAAAATATACTACCTTGTCTGGTTTACCACCTTGTCTATAACAATCGGCAAATAGTGCACTATTTAAATCAGAATCGTTTTTAACCCCACTATATCTCTCGCTATGACCAGCAAATAAAATCTCACCATCTTCTATGAGTGTGATGGCAGCGTCGTGGTTTAATGCGTTAATTCCTAATATTTTCATTAAATTTCTTTTCTATTTTCTTTATCTGGAACATTAATAAACTTTTCATTTTCTGATACTATTATTTTGAACAAATCTATATCCAAATTTAATTCTTCAACCAAATTAGCTAATCCTTTAGTATCCTTTGGTAAACAAGTTCCACCAAATCCACCAAATTGTTTATTTACCCGTAAATACTGTCCTTCACCTATACCATGAAATAAAAATGCATCTTTAACTATATCATAGTTAGCTCCCAATGCCTCACATAATCTATAAAAAGCATTTGCAAATGTAACTCTCGTTGCCTTATAACTATTACTAAAATATTTCATCAGTTCAGCTTCAATAGGTTTCATTCTTATAGTATGTACTGGTAACACACCATGACATTCTCTAATTAATTTTTCTACTTCATCATCTTCAGTACCTATAACTAATACTTGATTGTTATATATAAAATCTTCTATTGCACACTTCTCACGAAGAAACTCTGGAACAAAATTTATATTTAAACTATCAAATTGTTCTTTCCACCCATCAATACTACCTGGCTTAACAGTACTCTTTACACATACCACTCCGTTATAATTCAAATCAGATAATTCTTGTAATACACTCCCTACTATACTTATATCACAATCACCGTTTGGTGCACTCGGTGTTGGTACACTAATA
>Ga0208156_1000182_pt1 | contig 31780 bp, 60 predicted proteins | sample 1_EtaG_FD_184073 | JGI IMG/M metagenome (GOLD analysis project Ga0208156, IMG submission 184073) | Marine viral communities from the Subarctic Pacific Ocean - 1_ETSP_OMZ_AT15124 metaG (SPAdes) (version 2) | ecosystem: Environmental > Aquatic > Marine > Oceanic | place: Pacific Ocean | collected...
CCGCAGTTATCATTAACTTGTCAAACCAGTCCATCAGGCTCCCACTTCCGGGCCTTTCGGCTTTTCAGACTCAAATATTTCAAAAGGAATGCAGAAACTCTCCATCTTGATGATCCTCTCATCACCAGTTCCCTTTCTCATCTCCATTTCCATCATAAACTTCTCAGCCAGTGCTCCGTTCTCTAAGCACGCTTTCTCGCTGTCGTATCCCATTATCCCCTTGTAAATGAGGGGGTCGCCGTCTTGGACACTCAGCAACACCAGTAAGAACCATATCTTAATCATTGCAGTCCTGCAATCTGAATTATCACGCCACCTATGAACCAGATGGCGTACACCGTTATCACGACTTCCATTCCTTATCCTCCTGTTTCATCTCATGCACCATTTTTCTTTCAAACCTCTTGTCGATGTCTTTCCTATTCATTTTTTTCTTTAAAATATTTTTTAGTTCCCGCCTTTAAACCTTTCACAAATTGACCTTTAAGTGACTTGTCTACATTAGAAGGAAGAAATTGTTTCCATCCACCTTGTGCCTCAAATTGAGCTTTTGCCAATCGTCTTCCGCTTTTTTTAAATAAATTAGGAAACATTGAAGATTTTCGATAGCCTATGTTATAACCTTCTCTGTATGCTTTACTACCCTTTTGTTTCGGCCCTGCCATATATTGCCTCCTTTTTGTCTTTTTGGTTCATTCTCCTCATATCATAATTTCTTTATACTCAAGTTAAATAATATTTAGGCTTTGTTTTTTTCTTAGGTTTATAGGGACCTTTAAAATATTCTGGCTTAGTATCTGGTTTAGGTTTGTAAGGACCTTTATAATAACCTTTGTTAGGTTTTACTTTTCCATCTTTATCTATAATGAATTGATTCATGATTTCTTCTTCTTCTTTTTCTTTTTTTTCTTTTTAGTCGCAGCGCCATATTCCGCTTCCCATCTCTTAGCAATTTTAGGATGTTTAGCGTGAAGATAGCGCCTTTGTTTTGCCGACTTAAAAGGCATTACTTATGATTTTTTCCACTTTTTTGGTTTTGGTTTAGGCTTATTAACAACTCCGCCCTTACGTTTTCCCCATTTACCATAGGACTCATCTCTACGATCTTTCATGGATTGTTTCTTAGTAGATTCTTTTCCACGTCTCATACCTAAAGATTCGTCTTCTCTAGCGGCGTAGCCTTGTTTTTTCTTTTTAGCTTCTGCTAAAAATTTTGCGGCGCTGTCCTTAGGTTTATTTCTTTGGAGCGCGGGCTTTCTCATATTTGCTTTTGATGGCATAACATACTCCTTATATTTTAGTTATTTTAACTGCCGCGTCCATAGTCTTGGCAGCATCTTTCGCCATGTTACTGGCAAATCGCATTTCAGCTTCCTTCATGCGAAGTTTGCGATCCTCATCCTCGTTTTCATCCGTGGTCATAAGTTTCGCTTCTTCAAGATCCATTTTATCATCATGCATCTTAAGCCTGTTTATCTCAGACTGCGCACGCAGAGCGAGATCTTGTTTCTGTAATTCTATTTGTTCAGCTTTATTATCATCAGTATCACCCGCCATAATTCTAGCTTTCTCTTCATCAAGCTGTAATACTTTGTCTGAAGCGTTGGCCGCCATCAAGGCAATTTGATTCTGCATTTCCATAGGTAATGGTTTCCCTTGTTGCTGAGACATCATCAATGCTTGTTGCACTTGAGGATTTGGAATCATCTGCATCATTTCCTGTTGGTACTTTAAAGCCAAGTGTTCCGTGATATGCGCCATCAATAATTGTTGCACCGATGGATTATCCTTGTATGCAGGATTACGCAGAAGCGTTCCGTGCGTTACAATATGCGCATCATGATTCTGCTCGGGACTCGCTTGCAACGGTGCCCCCTTCATTACGGCCATATTCTCCGAAATTGGATTAGCCGTCATAGGTTGCTGTTGCTTTTTTAAATATCGCTGTGGTTCATCCACACCCATAGCCGCAAACAGTTCCATACTGATTTGATCCATGTTATAAGCAGCTGGATTTTGTTGGGCAATGGACATGATAGCATTTATCTTTGCGATCCTGTGTGCTTCAGTCGGCATGTTAGGATCAGATACGGGAATGACATCAATACTTTTAAGATTGAAGTCTTCCTTGAAAACTTGCTGTGCACCACCTGCGACTTCGTAAGGATACATATCAGGAAGATATTCGCCATCGAGACGGGCGAGAATACGCAGGTCTTTGGATTGAGCAGCGTGTAAGCGTTTGTGCACAGCGTTGAACAGCTTTGAAGATTGCTCTAGCAAAGCCATTGTAGTGCCGACTGGACCATAGTTAGAACCTTGTTCTACTACACTGTCTGTCGCATCGGCAAACTCTTTAGCCAAATTCGTAACATATTGCATAAGATTATACAATGTTTGCGATGGCTCCTTAAATGGTAATGGTTGCAAGGATTTTCCTAAATCCCCCGCAGGACTGTTTACTTCTCTCCATTCCCCCGGTGCGATAGGCTCGTCAGGGGCAAGCACACGAAGACCGTGCGCCTTGAAGCCACCTGGCAAGTTAGCAAAAGTGCCAGCATCAATTAGCTGGCGCAGGGAGGATGTTGCTGTTTTCGTCAAGCCACCGATTAAATGTAAATAACCGTAGCCATAAAATCCTAATCCTGGAATCATTGTATAATGCGTGATATACATTTTCTTTTTCTTTAGTATATCTTGCTGATCCCAGTTTCTTCTTATGCATAAAACTTGTTGATCAGTTGTCATATGAACAATGTATGGAAGTTTTAATCCATCTTCATCTTCATATCCTGGTAAATCTACATTGGCGTGTACTTCTAAAATTTCTACTTCATCATCTGTATAACCAGGCTTGCTTCTTCCCACTGCCTCATTGGCAGATTCAGTCGCAGCTGATTCTTCAATTTGAGTTTCTACAACTTCAATGTCACGAAACATCCCCGCGATTTGAAGCTTTCTAATTTGGTTTAATGATAAGGAGTATTTGTGTGTAAATCGTTCCGCACTTTCTAAATCGGAAGCATAATAATCTACATATAAATCGCTTGCTTTAATATATTCAGTGCATGGTCTTTGCAAGGTTGGGTCCCAAAAGTTTTTCTTAAATGCCGTTCCATAAAGGGCAACATAAAATAATAAACGATCCAGTTCTGGACCATACTCAGGCATTTGAACTTGCGTCTGCCAATTCATAAATTGGCGAACACGATTAGCCTGTTCCATTTTTTGTTGAGTTTCCACTCCTATGATGCGTGTACGTACAGGACCTTCAGTAGGAAATAATTCTTTATATGTTTTTGCTTGAAATTTTACAACGGCTTGAGCCAATACAGGATGAGTCGCATTGCATGCTCCAGTAAAAGGTTCGTCACCTGGGCTATCTTTTAACCCAAGAAGAGTAACTCCGTCTTCCGCTATGTTATCATACTCCTGTCGTGAATCCTTATCTCTTGTATATCCGTCATATAAATCATTTGCAACTTCCTGCAAATCTTCTTCGGACATAAGTTCTGCTAAATTTTCATCAAACTCATCCGTTAATTCTTTTTCTTCTTCATCAAGACCCATTGCTTTAGCTATTTCCAATGCTTGCGGATCTTCTATTTCTACTTCTATTGATTCTTCCACCTCATCAACACCAGGCATCTTAACACTGGTAATTGCGTCCGTTAAATCAATTTTTTTCTCTATTGCCATTTAATATCCTTACTAATAGTAAAAGCTTTTATTTTTAGCTTGTTCTACTTGCTTTCTATTATACACTCTTTGCTCTGCCTTGTCAAGCCACGTGTTTTCACTGTGGTCTATGTATCCTCCATTACGCATCCATAACAATGCTTGCGATATGGTATCCATATAGTCATCATGATTACCTGTAGGAAAAGTTCTAGCCTCTTCCATTACTTCTTTTGTCCACATTTTTGATTGAGGAGCATATATACGCCCATTATGAAATAAAGATGTTATGGCATACGCCCGTGATACCTTATCCCTGTCAGGTTGAAATTCAAATATAGGTAATCCTGCCATTCTTAAGTCCTGAATCAGGGATTGACCAGAGGCTTTCTTCTCAATCAGTATGGAATCAGGTTTATGTTCCTCAAACTTGTCAATTGCCTTCTGCCGCAGTGTAGGATAATCCCATCTTCCACGAGTTGCCCCCAATAAGCATAGATTAGGGGGTCCCAAGCCGTCACCAAAGACTCCCCATGTCGTTATTGCTGAATAATCGGCAGTTGTCTTGGTAGAAAACGCCGTATCCCACGATTGTATGATATATGTACACTCAGGAGCCTCATTTTTCTCCCAATCCTGCCACCATTCCGTCTTAATTATGTTTCCTTTCTCTGAAGTTGGCGCTTGTCCATACAATGCATCAAATTTAAAGCTAGGAGTGTTATTTTTTGTACGAAGTATCTCTTCAGTCGTCCAACAAAATCCATTTTCCCTGTCAGCTGCAGGCCAAAATGATTCACCTTCTTTTAATTTAGGATATTTAGTAGTTAAATACCCCTGTTTTATTAGTTTTTTCCTACAATCATTCAATCCTTTTGCAGCTTCTGGAGTATTTAACGCAGGAATTTGCACTACTTCCCACTTATCCGTCATTGGCGAACCTGATTCCTGGTTTAATAGATAACCCGCCAGATCATTTTCATGCCATCTAGTCATAACAAGAACTATTTTGCCCCCCGGCATCAGTCTTGTACGCAATCCTGAGGAATACCATTCGTTCAATGTATCTCTTCTTGCCTTTGAAAAAGCATCTTGCTCGGATATTGGATCATCAATGATAGCTAAATGCGCACCAAAACCCGCAATACCCGAACCAGAACCTGCCGCTAGGAAAGATCCTGCCTGTTTCTTCTTATGTTCCAATGCCCATGAGTTTGCCGATCTATTATCACGGCGTATGTTTGTACGAGGAAAGATTGTTTGGTATGCACTTGTATTAATAATATCCCGGATGGCACGACCGAATCTAGTTGCCAAGTCATCACTGTGAGATACAGCAATTTCCTGCCAATATGGATTACGCCCGAGCGCCCATGCTGGAAAATATGTAGATGCTATGAGGGATTTACTGGAACGAGGAGATATGAAGATCATTAACCGATCTATGTCACCTTTTTCCAAAAGCATTAATTCATCACATAGTAAACGATGATGCGGACCAACATTAAATGATGGATTCATTAGCATAATAAATGCCAACAAATCATCACGTGCCTGATGAATTGCTAATCTAGTAGCCGCATCCCTATCTTCACTTGTTAATGACATATGCTTTGCCACCCCATATCGCTAACTTTTCATACAAGTCAGCAGGAGGATTGTCTGGATCATATTCCTCAAGTGTTGGCGTTAATACGCGAGTGCTCATACTATCTCCTGTGTTAGTTGAGTTATTTACTTATTTTAGTTTTATTGCCAATATCTGGTTTCACACCGTCAGGGAGATTATAAATATCCCATACATGAACCCCATCATTATAATCGTAATCCTCAGCATTTTCACTCCAGGTAAAAGTATTATTTTTCCCCTGTTTAGCTTTTGCTATGTAACGAGTATTATTATAAGGTCCTGCAACTGGATGTGATTTTACAGTCTTAATTGTCATACGTCCTCCTTAATTCTTTTTCAACTTTCCGCCTTTGAACATTTTCTTCCAAGCTTTCTTGTTTTCCTTTTTCAATTTATGCATTTGAACTTGGTATTCATTTCGACCGTCCGCTGTTTCCTTTTTAGACAGACTAGCTTTCTTAGCTACTAACGCTTTTACTCTAGCTTCATAACTTGTTTCTCTTGTTCCAGTCTCAGCTTGCTTCGTAGCTTCTTTCTTCTCAGGCTTTCTTGCATCTTCTCTGGTAGCTACCGCTTTAGCATCTGATTTTTTCTTAGCTGCTTTGTCTTTAGCTTTCTTTCTTCGGGCTTCTTCCGCCTTCATGATAGCCTTGTCTTTTTTCTTTTGCTCAGGAGATAACGGTTTTTTCTTAATTTCTACTTCCACCGCTTGCGCACCTTTCTTTTTCTGTTCTGGTTTAGGTTTATGAGCTGGATGTTTCTCAGGTGTAGCTGTGCCATGTTCCTTGATATCCTCTTTTCTTTTTTGAATCTCTATAGATTTTCCTTTATTTTTAAAAATTGGATGTATAAATTTTCTTTTCGGCGTTGCATCTAAATCTTTCTTTTCTTTAGTAGAAGGTGCTTTCTCTTTTTCTTTTATTTTTTGTTTAGCTACGAAACTTTTTTCCTCAGCAATATCTTTTTTAGTTTTAGTTTTAGGTTTTCTGAAATCTCCTTTATCGACATGTTGTCTAGTTTCAGGTCTAGGTTTTCTGATATTCTTTTTCTTTACATATTCTGTCATTTTGCTGCTCCTTAGTTAAGTTGTTCCTTGTTAATCTTAGGTGTCGCTATTCGTTTAAGTCGTTCTATATCACGAGCGATATCGGCATCTGAATTTCCTGTAGCGAAAGCGTTGCGCACTTCCATCTCCGTAATGTTCTTATCGGTCCACATCGCCTGATGCTTGCCCAATAGTTCCAAGGAGCGGATAGCCGCGTTGTAATCGCCTTCCTGTTCGGTCTTATCAGCGATACGTACTAGGCGGCGAAGTATGTCATCCGCTTCAATTTTAGTACGCTTTGTTTGTTCTGACTTAAGCTCAGCGATACGCTGAACAATAGCAGGATCTTGTGTAAGAGCATATGCATTATTCCTCGCGTGTTTGGGAGAATAGCCCGCCCGCATGGCAGCCTGCGTTATATTGAGATCCTTGATGAACTCATTGCAGAATGCCTCTTGCTTGGGAGTCAGCTTTACCGCCGACTCGGGCTGTTTCATTCTCGTTGCCTTCGTCATATACATAGTATACAACATTAATACTTGAATTGCAAGTGTAAATGTTGTAGAATATCAGTGTGCAGTTCTAAACTGCACGTCTCCTGTAAGTCGGGGAGACTTAAACAAGCGCCATTCTCTCTCGGCGCGTCTCCCCGCAATTTTCCCGCACAGTATTTACACAGAACCCGCACACCGCCCCGTTGCCCCCTTACCCTGGGAAAGCTGGAAAGCTGAATCCAGGGGGCACATGGAACCTCTCCCGCGCAACTTTCATTAAAACCTCCAAATTTGCTAAAATTTTTTGAGGTGTATTATATATAGGGCCCATCGGAGATTTTTTGGGGTGGGGGTGCTATATCTTTTTTTCTGCTTGGACATTGATTTTTTCAAAAAGAACAAAAGGGGAACAAATTGTGTCAGAATTAAGGGACCTGGCCCCACATGCCGCCTTATTTGTGCCGCATTTTTGTGTTAGAATTTCGCTTTTTTTAAATGAGAACAAACCGAGAACACTTATCCACCCTCAAATATAATTTAAAAAGTTATCCACAGTTGCCACAATATTACCTTAATATTGACACAACAAGGCAAGGTTTTATTCGTCTACTTATATAAGAAGATTAAATAAATTAGTTATCTAATCTTTTAAAATGCCAAGTTAATTCTTGGTTTAAAGTGGAAAATATAAAATGTTAAAAAATACATATAAATTAAAAACTACTAAAGAAGATTTAAAAAAACTAGCTACAAATAAATATTATATTTATGGAATAGGTAAAAATAATAAGATATTAATAAGATTGAAAAAGTCTTAATGTTACCTTATTATTGCCTTAATTGTGCCTTAATTAAATGTTTATGTTAAATAATTAAAAAACGAGGTTAAAATGAAATATACTACAAAGCCAAGAAAAAAAGTTGCCTATACTTTAAAAGCGAAAATATGGCACAAGCTAGAATACACCGAAAAAAGTTTTAAAGATTTAAAAAATTATACTTATATATTGGGCATGTCAAAAAGTGCTGTATATAATAACATAGGTATGTCAATGAATGGGGGTAAAAAGCCAAGACAGTACGCAACCATATAATTAAGAATAAGTCTTAATTATGCCATAATTAAATGCTAGGAATATAACTATGAAAAAATTACAAAGTTTATTAAACACGCTAATTAATCCAAGTTTAAGAACTAAAAAAGAAAAAATAAAAATAATATTAAATAAAAATGAAAAGGAATTAAAACAATATACTAAAGAATTAAACAAAAAAATGAAAGGATTAAAATGTTAACTAGAAAAGATTTTATAAAAAAAGCTGATGAATTTATTAAACAATTAAAAGATAAAAAAGATTTATCATTTATGACTAAACATGGCACCATGTCAAATAGAATAAAAGAATATTGCGAAATAGCGAAACAATCTAATCCTAGATTTGACATAGGGCGTTTCAATGATTGGATTACAAAGGGGGTTAAATGAGTAAATTTGAATATAAACTTGGCAATCATAGAGATAATAAAAGACTATGGTTAGAAGGTAAAAGATTATTAGATCATAATTTTATTTTAAATAAGAGATATAATATATCTTATGACAAGAATTATGTTATGATCGAATTTACAGATAATGGTACACATAAAATTAATGGTACTATTAATAGACCTATTATAGATATTTGTAATAGGAAGTTAGGGTATTCATTTCCAAGCTGCGAGAGAGTGGAAGTTGAATTTGATATAGATAATCTAATAGTGAAAGGAATTTAATTATGGAATTATCATATAAAAAAACTGAAATAAATAGAAGTGATTTGAATAAAATTAAATCACATTTAAAACTATTGCTGTCACATATGCAAATTGATATGCAAAAAAAGACAACTGAATTACAATCATATTTACGTAATGAAAGTGATTTCTCATTGGCAATTTATGGTAACTATGATTTTAGTAAAGTAAATGAAATTGTAGGATATGTTAAAAACATAGAAAAAAGTGACATGAGAGAAATAACATTCACTGATCCTAAAGCAGTAAAATCCTGGAAAGGAAGTTAACTATGTATAAAACAATTAAACAACCAATTTTAATTGACGATCAAGTTTTAATTTTAGATAAAGAAATTAAAATGACTAAAAAAGAATACAAAAATTATTTAAAAACAATACCTTTAATTTATTATGATAATAAAAGAAAAGGGTATTATGTATCTCATAATATAAATATTAAGAAAGGAAAACTATTATGATTAAAACATTTACAAAACTTAAAGAAGTTAATTCAACATATTTTACACCAGAAAATAAAAGATTTTTTAATGATATTAGTTATAAAGTTTTAATGGGTGTAAAATCAAAAACTAGATTTTTAATCCAACACACATACCAATTTTCTGACATGTTTGATGGAATTAAAAAAGATGTTTTTGTAATTAAACCAATAACAACAGATGGTAAAATTTTACCAAGTGTTGAAACATTAAAAGAGTTAAGTCAAGTTAAACAATATTTAAAGGGGGTTTAATATGCTAATAGATTATAAAATTTTATATCAAGATAATATGACAAGTTATTATTTATCAGAAACATTTAAAACTGAACAAGAAACAGAAAAATATATTGAGGATATTTTAGAAGATGAATCAAGATTATTTTATTCAGTTGAGAAAGTGAGGTTAACATGCTAATAGATTATATTACATTTACTTATACAATGGTTGCATTGGTTGTGATGGTTGTATTCTTAATCCATAATAGTAGAAAGTGAGGTAAATTATGGGCCAAATGAAAAAACTATGGGAACGAGAAGTTGAAAATGCACAAGATAAAGCTGAAGATGTGATAGCAACACTAATTCCTGGGAACTATCAATCGGATTATCAAAATGAGATAGTCGCTGATGTCATTACAGATTTTAAAAACTATCACAGCGATTTACTGATTGCATTTAATAATGAAGATGAATTGCAAGAAGTAGTAGAGAATATGGTAGAAGAATATGGCTTGAGCATATGGTAGGAAATCCTGGGGACCACTGCCATAATTCTGACATAATAAAATGTTAGGATAATTTAACAATAAATAATGAGGTTGTTTATGAAATTAAAACATAAAAAGAAATACAAATATTGGGTATATAATAAACCTAAAAAATCTATTATAAATATTCCTTATGGAATAGTTTTAAATAAGGAATTTGATTATGACAAAGATGAGTTATCATTATTTGAAATGAATGAGATTAATGCTGACTTGAAACAAAGGTGGTTGAAATGACTTTAGAAACTAGTTTATTAAAACATTTAAGAGATTGGAAATACGAAGGTAGCAGTACCACATATGAATATCGTAATGCTTATGAGTACATAAAAGATATAAGAAAAGGTGTTGCAAGTGCTGATCTTGAATTTGTGGATAGCTTCCTGGGTGACTTATGTAATTGCAATCACTTAAACAGATATGGAAACATAGAAAAAATTGGTAAATTATTAGGATTATATGAGTATACATACCAGATTTGCCACGATTGTGAACAAGTGGATTATGAAGAAGATATGAGAACTTGCTATGAAGATTATCTTGTTTGTCAATCTTGCTGTGACGATCACTATGGTTACTCTGAATACAGAGATACCTATGTATCTCATGAAGATTTAGATGAAGACCGAGAACCAGATTATGAAGACGATTATATATACCAATATGATTATGATGTAATGCAAGATTTAAGTTTAACAACATTGCCAAATGAACGAGTGGAACTGAACACAGCATATTATGGTGTGGAATTAGAAGTTGAGAGAAGAAAAAATTGTCCAAGTGATATAGCTGAACGAGTGCATAATTTAATGCACAGATACACGCCATTTGCATTATTAAAAACTGATGGTAGTTTATCAAATGGATTTGAAATCGTAAGTTGTCCAGCAACATTGAATGCTCACAAAAAATATTGGAAACCATTTTTTGATAGTGGAAATGAGACGATAAACCATCTTAAATCCTGGAACACAGATACAACTGGCATACATATACACATATCAAAAAGTGCATTGTCACAAAACAACATAGGTAAAATCCTAGTGTTCATTAATGATGAGAAGAATGAGGAATTTATTAACCATGTCGCAGGTCGCAACAGTAATCAATGGGCGAGGAAATCTCCAAAGAAAATATCTGATGGGGCGAGAACTGATACAGATAAATACGAGGCAGTAAACACAAGCCATAGAAACTCAATTGAATTAAGAATATTCAGAGGAAATCTATCACGTATAGGATTCTTTAGAGTGTTGGAATTTGTAGATTGCCTAGTTAACTTTGTTAAGAATACAACGCCAAGAAAATTATACTATACAGATTTTATTAAGTGGTGTGAACTACCACAAAACAGAAGTAGCTACCCATATTTCTATGGTTGGCTGACTAGAAAATCTTACTGTAAAGGTAAGCCAACTAGAAAGATCGATTGGACAAATGGTTTGGCAATCGAAAAGAAAAACATAGCATAACTCAAGAAAGGTAAGAGGTGTTATTATGTGCTTAATTATACAAGCAAAAAATCCACAAGTAATCACAGACAATATGATGAACTGTGCTTACTCTAACAATGATGATGGGTTTGGTTTAATGTTCCACAATAAAGGCAAGGTGCATATCCATAAAATTGGTAAGCCAAAGTCATTCAAAACTATCCAAAAAGTTTGGGATAGTTATAAAAATCTAGACACGCCAATTGGTTTACACTTTAGATTCAATACAAATGGGACAAGTAGCAAGTCAATGTCGCACCCATTCCAAATATTATCTACCCAGGAAAATGGTAGAGATTTATGGGTAATGCACAATGGCCCTCAACTTCCAACACCTATGATTGATGATAATAAATCAGACACACATCAATTTATTAAATGGGTGTTGAAACCACAGCTAGTAAATGAACCAGAATTATTATACAATAATGATTGGCAAGAAATGTTAGCTGATACAATAGGTAGCGATAAACTTCTATTCTTGGACAGCAAGACAGAAGAATTTACTATCATAAATGAGCAAGAGGGAAAACAAACTGATGATATGTGGTTATCAAATACTTATTCCTTACAGCCAAGTGGTGCATATGCTATGAGTAGGGATTATGAATATGACTTTGATAAAGATGAAGTCAAAAAGAAATTACCTTTACCTTATGGCATAAATAATTGGAATGCTTGGGCCAATGAAGATGATGAGTATGGGTATTCGGGTGTAAGCAGCCGAACAGTCACAACTCCTGGAAATAATAATCAATCTTGGAAACAGCAAAAATTTTGGGATAAAAGCAACACAACTATCCACAATCCTCACGATTATGGTGCATCTGTTTGTGAAAAAGATTTAATGGGGGCAACAGCACAAGAAATCCTAGAAATTGTTGAAGAAAATCCACAAGGTGTGGCACAATACTTGCACGATCTAGTCTATGATGATGATGCATGCATAGCATTAAACCAAATGAAAGAGAGTAATTAAAATGTATACACTAGGCAAACCACATTTATTTTATTACAATGTAGACAAGCAAGAGTTTAACATTGACACCCAAAGAAATGGTCAATCAACCAAACGAAAATGGTCATCACTTAATGATTTAAGTGATAGGATATACTTAACAAATATATCATTCGGAATATGCACACACCCTTTCAATCCAGAAGGTGTGTCCTTCCAAAGAAAACCATTCAGCAAACTAAAAGAAGATGAATATGGTATAGCATTCAAGGGAACACCAATCACACTAGAGGATTGGGAAAACCTAGCGACAGATTCAAACTCAATACCAATGACAACCAGGAAAATGATGAATACTCGAGGGGCCGAGGTTAGCTATCCATACCTAGTGCAACAACTAAAAGCACAAGGTCTGTATGAACTCGCCAAAAAATCCATATACGATAGTGGCATCAATGCTCTAGCATCATCACGAACACTGCCAAAAATCACAACATCAGAATCAAAAACAATATACTTTGTGCCGACACCCATACACGCTATGGAAATATCTCCATATACTGTACACTTAAGAATACTATTCGACAAGAAACAAACAGTAAGATCGTGGACACAACACCACAACAACTACGATATGGATTGGGAACAGAACTTAATAACAAATCAATTACTATATGAATCAAGTGAGAGGGCATAATGAAAAACTACAAATTTATAATAGATGATAAGACTTACACAGTTTATGCTGATGACGAAGGCAAAGCTATGGAGATTTGTAATAGACAAATCGTGGATAGACTAGGCATTAATCATATGGCTTGGTTTGAAAATGATGACAACAAAAACATTCCTAAAGCCACCTTCAAATTAGTAAGAGGAAATTTCTTTGATTAAGAATTACCCAGGAACATTAAGCCGCGGAGAAGCCGCGTGGCACAGGATTTATTCCTGGGAACTGTCGATTGTATTCGATAGAACTCGGCATTACTCGAGGGTTACCACTTTAAGGAAAGGGGGCAACCTAGTGCTAGGCTATAATAATTACTCTTATATAAAATATATATATAATATTAAAAATCGTGTATATATAAGAGGTTATATATGGCTGAATTGGTGGCTTGAATATCTCACATCTGGGATTTTGGTAACCCTCGGATACAATCGGTACTTTGTCGGATACAATCGAAGAAAACTATTGACGAGAAAGGATAAATATGTTAGTATCAATTATGATTTACTTACTAGGATTATCAATGGGTATGTTATTCGGATATATCTGTTATGGAACTTACTTATGGATAAGAGGATAAGCTATGCCAAAGCCTAAAGACTATAACACCGACATGAAACCTTATTGGGATTACCAACGAGCAAAAGAATACCATAAGAAATTCATATGGAAACTCATACCAGAAGAACATCAAGGTATTCGTGACAGACTATATGATATGGTCATTGATACAATGATAGATGACTACCAAATCCCAGATGACTTTCATTGTGGAGATGATTTACCCGTGAACCAACCACCACAAGATTCCTGGGCTTGGAACTGTATGAACTATCGTGTATCTAAAGTAGCACGACCATTCATAATGATAACAAGCAAGAACAAGGGGGCAATATGAGTCTGGATAAATTTGACATTCAAGATATATGGCACATCTTACAGCCACAAGCCATCAACCAGGAGAAAACTAACAAGCTTCTGGAAAGGATTGCTGTGGCTTTGGAGAGGGCGAACAGCTTGGAACACATACTCACAGAAGATGAGAAAGAATTTTTATGTGGGTGCAAGAAGAAGAAGAAAAAAATTGCGAAGAAAAGAAAACCTCGAAGATCAAAGGGGGAAATCAAAGGAGAAATAACTAGAAAATACATTAAGAAATTAAACAAGGAGAAAAAATGAAATATAATTATATAGTTTGGGTAGGTGGTGTTGATGATTACTATGTAAATTATTCAGATGCAAAAAGAGATTATGATGAGTGGGTTAGCCAAGATTATGATGAAGTTTGTATTGAAAAAATAGAGGAAGAAAAATGAATCCATTAATACCAACCAATGCAATTCAAATTAGATATATTTCTCCCATCTTTGAGCCTGTCTATGATGACGAGGACAATCAGATGGGTGAGGAGTGTGTTCGTGATGGAACAGATGTTCTTTATGAATGCATAGTGCCGACAAACAAGGACAAGCTACCTCGATACTATCGCTTGAGGTATAGGGAAAATGCCAAAGAACACAAGCGAAGATGGGAACGTTGGCTTGAAGAAAATCTTATCACTGGCAGAATGCCTTACTTCATAAAGGTTAAGAAGATAGGTAGGCGAGTGCTGTTTGAATATGATTCAACTCTCATAGAAAAAAGAGAGAAGAAACGAAAAGCAATACAACACAAGAAAGAAATGCAAGCCAGGAAATTGGCACGGCAGGTAGTTGCTTCACCCGTGGGGCCGCTGAACGAAGAATCCTGGGACGAGTTTTTGAAAAACTTAGAAAGTGATTTAGACGAACGAAGAATAATTGAATCAATTCCATCAGCCTTCGAGGAAGATGATGACGAAGTTTTAATAATGGAAGAAGATGATATAGATGTGGAATGTGATAGACTAGTGGGCGAAACTCAACAAGGCGAGGCTGTCTACGAGGACAGAGAAAGTGGGGATTTATATGAAGAAAGATAAGGGTTCACCCAGCGAGTTGGACAAAAATTCCTGGGATAAAATGGTGGACTTTACATTGGGGTTTGGATATATGATATTATACTTATCCATATTCAGTATAGTTCTGTTAATGATAAAGGATATAATGATATGAAATACATAGTGAATACTTGGGAAACTTTACATTGTCGTTATGAAGTAACAGCAGTAAGCAAGGAAAATGCGTGGACTAAATGTCTTAACAACGAGGCTAAACAAATAGAAAAAATATGGTTGGACAATGGCACATATATCGTTGAGCCATTTATAAAGGACAAGAAGGAAGTTGTGTTCGAGCCTGACGCACAAGCTCTGCTTCCTGGGAATGTATTGGACTTTCAACAAAGTGTTGACAAGCTGAAAAAAAAGAAAAAGAAATAACAATAAAGTGTTGACGAGATGGGATTATTATGTTAAGATATAGGGTGACTTATGAAAAGTAGTGAAATGGATTTGGTGAAGATCGAATGGATAGATGCAATGAGTGATGACAATACTTGGCAAGATGTAAAAGAATTAAAGGTACAGAAGTTAAGACCCGTAGAATTTGTGGGTTGGATACTTCATCAAGACCAGGAAAAAGTCATCACCATCTCTTCCTTTGATGAAGAATCACAGATGGGTGGAGGTGGCACAACCATTCCTCGTTCTTGCATAGTAAGAATGATACAGTTAAAGGAGGTAACATAATATGAAAACTTTAAGCGATCCATATAAGGTAAGACTATTTACTTATGGAACTTTAAAAAAGGAAGGACGACTGGCGGCCCTGTTGAGTGACGGAAAATTCCTGGGAGAATACTATACATTGCATTCGGTATTTGATTTAGTAGACTACCATAACGCATTCCCTATCGCTTATTTAAAAAGCAAAGAGGGAATGTCAATCAAAGGAGAGTTGTATGAAATAGATTTAAAATCAATAGACATAATTAATCGTATGGAATCTAACGCAGATTACACACCTATAATTGTGGACATTGTAAATGAAGAAGGCTTGTTGACAAACGCAATGATGTTTGTTAATATTACAGATGAGGAACAGATGAAAGCTGTAGGTTTTACTCAAAGAAATATAGTAAATGAGAAAGGACACAAGGAGTGGATAAACTAGGAGGGGTATTAAGTATGATAGCTGTCTATGGGTTCTGGTTTTTAGGGGCGATAAGTTTCTTCTTTACACCAAACATCTTGACATTTTTCTTCTTATGCTTTATGTGTTATATAAGCACAAACTTTTTTAAAAGGAGTAGCAAATGAAAAAGAAAATTAAAAAAAAATGGAGTAAAGGTATAGGTCCTCGTGCAATATACGGGGTTCGGGAGGAGAAACTCCTGGACAAGGAGTATGTTTCTGACAGTTGTCCTATGCCAGAAGAATTAGACCGACAAGATTTAGATGATATGCATCTTGACGAAGACGATTACGAATTACAGCAGGAGAAAATGTATGGTGTGGAATCCGAAAACAGTGAACCTATCCCTCTCGATAGATATTTCAAACGCATTAGATAAGGCAGTTGAATATCTGGACAGCAGTGATAGAGAAGAACCATCTGTTAACATAAAAACAACTCAACCTTTTGCTTTGCGTATGCGTATATACAAATATGTAAAAGCATACAAGGAACAGATGAAGGGAAGAGAGGAAGTAGATGAAAATAAATATAATCATCTGCTTGTTAAGGCAACAGATAATGAGGTCATTATATCTAGTGTCTTGGAACGGGAGGACTTAACTTTAGTGACGGAAAGTGGAGAAACTTTATGAAGAATCAAGCAGAAATGGATAAGATATTTCAAGAATGCATCGAGGAGATGAGGAAACCAATCATGGATTTGGCAAAGAAATATTCTACACCTCTCATCAACGGAGCAATGATTGAATTGGGATTGCGTATGATGTTAATGGATAGTGGTACGACCAACACGCTGCACATGTTTAGCAGCACAGTAGCTGCAATCCTGGAGAAGGGTCCCTTGGTTGAAGCCTTTGCAGATGGACACGACCTAGACGAATTTGATTGGCTTAAGAATGGCAACCTATTAAAACCAACGATACATTAATGCATAAGAAAATAATTTTATTATTATGTGTGCTTATGTTAAGTGGCTGTGCCTTTATGGTTGCAAAGGAGACAGCAAAGGTTATTGATATTATAACAGAGGAAAAGCCAAACCTTACCAAGAAGGAAAAGATACTGAAGAAACAAGAACGCAAGATGAAATCAAACAAGAAAAAAGCAAGGGAATTTTATTGCAGTAAGGTAAAAGATCCAATCAAGTGTGATGAATAAGAAAAGAAATCCAATGGCACAAGAAGTGCAAGAACTAAAGCATTTTATAGCTGTACAAAGTGAACGAATAAAGCATTTGGAAGAAAAGCTAAGGTTTTTGCGTGATTTTAATAATAAACTCAATTATAACAAAGCTAAAGTGTTAGCAAAGAATAAAAAACAAGGGTGGGAAGACAGCATATATTATGGACAAAAGAATTATAGGGATGTATAAGAAAAGAAATCCAATGGCACAAGAAGTGCGAACACCCAAGTATCGCAAGAGGGTGGTCGAAGATAAACGAAGAAAACATATAACCAATGATGACTATTGGATTGTCTCTAGCCATGAAGGTGTGGAGACATATGTAAGGAGAGAGAAACAAGATGAGCAAAGCCGACTTAAAAAGAAAAAAGCATAAGGGTCGTAGAAAAGTTGGGTCAGTAAAGAGACGCAACCGAAGACGCATAAGGCTTGGATTGAAAGTGAGAAGAAAGAAATGAGTTTAACTGATATGATTATCATATCCGTGGTGGGTATGATAATACTTTACTACTACTACAACAAAAGGAGATGAGAGAATGAAACCAACAACATTAAAAATGAGACGATTTGAAAAAGTAAATAAACTTATAAATAATTTATTTGATTTGAAAAAGAATTTTGAGAGTTGCGAATTTGGTGCAACGGAAGTAGCAAAAGATAAATCAATCGGCAAAGATAATATAGAATTATTAAAAGCTGTAAGTACTATCGCCAAATATTCTACAAAACAAGTAACTAGTTTATATAAAAAATTAGAGAGTTTGATATGAAATATGATATAACGACTTCGCATATGCACACGCAGCATTGGATTGTCGAAGCTGACAGCAAAGACGAAGCCGAGAAAATTTTAAAGAACGCACAACTTGTATGGCAAAAGGAAAAGAGAATATACATAATGAATAATCCAAGCGAGAAGATTAAGTCTGGATTAATCACGAGTCCCGACGCTATCGTCCGGGCGATCAACTTAGTTCCTGGACAAACCGAACCCAATGTTACTACATTGGCAAGACCTAATACAATAGACGAACTTGATGGAGAGGAGTAAGCATGTCTAAAGAAAAAGAAGAAGTACAAGAGTTGGAAATTCCCGTAGAATTATTGGAAAAAGATCCAATAGAACTAGCCGAGAATGATGACGACATAAATGAAATCGTTAAATATTTAAGGGCGACCCGGGAAAATATTCGTGCAACGGAGAGTGCAGGTAAACGCATCACCTCCAAAGCGGCGAGAACAAAACCGAAACAGTATAAGGAAGACCCACTAGCTATGCTTGTAAAGGAGGCGTAATGGAACAACTAGATAGATTAAAAAAGTTTATACTCCAAGACGGCAAACCTATTCAAAAGATATGGGACACGTCTAGTCTATCATCATTCCTTTCATGCCCCCGTTTATATAATTACACAAACTTGCAAGGATATAGGTCAAAGATTTATGGTATGGCGACGGGCTTCGGCTCTGCTGTGCATATGGGATTTGAAGTACTCGATGCAGAGAAGTGCAAGGGTTCAACAAAGGATCAGGCTGTGGTATCTTCCATCAAGGCTGTACTCCTGGAATATGGGGAAGCATTATCCCAGGCAGAAGACAAGGCACGTGGTCTGACATCAGTCCTTCGTGCAATAGTATGGAGAGCCGAAGAATATTGGGAAGACTTATTTGAAATAGCTACCATGCCAGACGGAGAGCCATGTCTTGAGCAGAGGTTTGAAGTTCCGTTTGGGAATGGCTATAGATTTTCTGGTCGCATAGATAAGATAGTTCAGTTAGATGGCAAACTTTATTTGTGTGATGTGAAGACAACAAAGAGTACACTCAACTCCAATTACTTTAGTAACTTCATGCCGAACAACCAGGTATTCGCATACCTCTGGGCCGCACGGGAAGTTCTTGGCTTGGATATAGTGGGGTTTATTGTGGACGCAGTGCAAACGGGAGTTCATTTCACAAGATTCAATCGCAGTGTATACAACGTACCGACAGATTTAATTAAGGAATGGTATGAAGACGCATTGCATACTTTAGATACGTCAACTAATTATTTTAACAAGCAATATTATCCAGCGGATTTCACTGCTTGTAATAACTATGGCGGCTGTCGATTCAAGGAGGTGTGCAGCGCATCACCGTCCCGGAGAAACTTATTCCTGGATAATGATTTTGAAAAAGAACCACACCCCGATTTAAAGGAGGCTTATGAAAAAGCAAACGCATAACATGAGACAAGGTAAGCGAACCAAAGAACCACCATCGTGGTACTATGACCCTCGTTTTTTAACTAGAGTAATTTTTGTTCTGGTACTGCTTAATTTAATATCACAATGTGGAGGACAATGATATGACACTAACAGATGTATTATTAATAGCAATCTTAATGTCTAATATTGGAGTAGGATTTTTAATCTACGCTTTGGGAAAAATAATATTAGAAAAGAGTTGACACGGATTTAAAAAAATGTTACAATATAAACTTTACAGGAGAGACGAATGGCAAACATAAAAAATCACAAGTCATCTGACTATACAAAGTTATTACTCGTGGGAGATTCGGGGTCTGGTAAGACTTCGGCTTTGGCGGCATTAGCAAATGCAGGTTATAACTTACGCATATTAGATTATGATGACGGCTTATCTATTCTCCCTGAATTTCTAAATAAGGACGCAGTTAAACGCGTGTCTTATGTTACATTAAAAGATGCTCTCGGACAAGCAAGTGCTTTTCGCAAGGGTGTTCAATTAATTACGCAGTGGAAAGATGGAGATGAAGATTTCGGTCCCGTTAAATCGTGGACTAATAAAGATGTTCTTGTTATAGACAGCTTGACATTGATGGGCGAATCAGCTTTACGTGGTGCTTTGGTTTTTAATAATAAAAAACCAACAGACCAACCTACTCAACCCGAGTGGGGAACAGCGGCGCGTGATGTCCAACATATCATACAGTATATAACGGGCTCGGAAGTTCCGTGTAATGTAGTAGTTACTACTCATATGCAGTACATGGAGGGAGACTTAGGTGTTTCCAAAGCATACCCGACAAGTGTTGGTTCTAAATTATCTACTAAGATAGGACGATACTTTAATTGCGTGTGCCGAATAGACACTAGGGCTTCAAGTAAAGGAGTGGAACGCACACTCCGAACGGTATCAGATCATAAGATGGATTTAAAAGTAACAGCACCTAAATTATTAGAGGCTAATTACGAATTGGATTTAGCAAAATTATTTGATGCTATTCAAAAGAACGCGAAAAATAAATTAACAAATAATACAGGAGGTAAAACCAATGTCTGATGTTAATGACTTTTTAAGTATGACTCCAGGAGACGTGCCTGAGTCAGTTACCTTGCCCGAAGGCAGTTACGATTTCACCATTACATCTTATCGTTCCGATAGGGTGGGTGAAAACCAAACTCCTTTGGTAAGGATTAACTGCAAGGCAGTTGGAATCATACAATCTGATCTTACTGATTCAGATTTATCCAATGCTGAACCAACTCGAATAGAGTTTTGGGCAACACCAAAAGCAATGCAACAAAATAATCCTGCATTGTCACTAAAGGCTTTCCTAGTGAAGGCACTTGACATGGGCGATAAAGCATCGTTCGGCGAATTGCTTGAGCAAGCAATCGGTCAAACATTTAGTGGTGTTGTGAAACACGAGATGGTCGGCAGAAATAAAGACATACTTGTAGCGTCCGTAAAACGCGTTATTAAGAAGTAGTGTCTTTATGAGTGAGTACGCAGTCAATAAAAGAATAGAGTCTCGCAAACCTAAATCAGTCAAGGATTGCAAGATTGCTTTTGTATTCGAGTACCCTACTAACAGTGAAACAATCGCTAATAAAATCCTGCAAGGGGGCACGGGAAAATTATTCAGCGAACTTTGTGACATTGCCAAGATAGACCTCGACGACTGCTTGCTCACTCACACCATACAACTAAAGCCCCACCAAAATGACACTCAATATTTTTTTCACAAGCGAAAAGAATATAAAGCCTTAGGTAAAGAGAATGAGTGGCGATCAAGTTTACCACCAAAGAAAGAGGGATACCTTAAGAAAAAATTTGAAGATGAAATAGTACGTTTGCACAAAGAGATTGAGGACGTTCAACCCAGGGTGATCATTCCTATGGGCTCCTTGTCTTTGTGGGCATTGACAGGACTAGATAAGATTGGTACATATAGAGGCGCAACCTTCACAACCTCATTGCGTCATTCTGACCTACACAACTATAAGATTGTACCAACCTATAGTCCTGTCTCTGTTCTTAAAAATTTTAAATGGCGACCACATTTCGTAGCTGACTTACAGAAAGCACAAAGAGAATCCCTCTCCACGCAATTACAACACACAGACAGAGATGTATGGATTGAACCTACACTTACTGATCTGGATGAATTTGAAAAAAAATTTATCAGTGAAGCAAATCACGACAACCCTCTCGCATTTGATATTGAAACAGCAGAAGGCTCTATTGTTTGTATAGGCTTTGCACCCAACCCTACTACTGCAATGGTTGTTCCTTTTCGTGATGAGAACAAAGAATTAAATAATTACTGGTCTGCTACTAATGAAGTCGCAGCCTGGTACTGGGTAAAGAAAATCCTGGAAAACGAAAAGATTGTTAAGGTGGCACAGAATCAATTATATGATGTGTCATGGTTAGCATACAAGATGAAAATACATGCCAAGGGTATCATTCATGATACCATGCATGCTCAACATTCATTACAACCAGAACAGGAAAAAGGTTTGGCTTTTCTTGGCTCTATATATACAAATGAGAGTGCTTGGAAAACCTTAGCCAAGTTTTCAAAGAGTACTAAAGCAGATGCATAGATGTAATGAAACAATCACAATTGTTTTCGGTCAAACCGTTGCCCGAAAATGTAAAAGACGTAGAGAATTTAATCTCTCTATGGCGAGCAGTTTTAGATCAAGCCGCCCAAGACTTCGCCTATAAAGGCAAGTCGGAAGATGGTTTGCGAAATAAAGAAGACGTAGAAAGATGGTTAAAGGATAAGAAAGAGGAGTTTGAATTGGTGTGTTCACTAGCGGAAGTAGATCCCGAACGGGCACAAAAAGAATTTATTAGATACAGAGAGGGAGAGTATGATAGAAACAAAAAGAACCTTAGACTTTCTAAGAGACGCAATGACATTAGTTGAAGGTGACAGAGCCTCAGAATATGGAGACAAAGTTATTAATCACAATAACATTGCTAAGTTATGGTCAGCCTATCTTGACCACCCACTCACAGGGCATGAGGTCGCTGTGATGATGTGCTTATTAAAAATAGCAAGAACTAAATTAGGTAAGAGAACCCGGGATACCTACGCTGATGGTGCGGCGTACATGGCTATCGCAGGGGAGATACAGGAGAAACTAAATGGCGAGGATAATCCGAAACACGAATTTAAAGAAAGAGAACCTCAATAAGGAACAGTCGTTATGGGTGTATTGCGGTCTTGATTGTGAAATAACAACAGAAGTTTGGAATAAATTATCCCCCCAACTAGACAACCATACTAAAAACACTTACGAATTTGAACGCAGTTGCTTGGGACCTGCCATCTCTATGGTATTGCGGGGTCTTCGAGTGGATGAAAGGGCGGTTACAATCATACGTGCCCCCTTGAAAAAGAAAAAGCTTAAGCTTGAGCGCATGCTTAACTTGTTCGCGAACGCAGTATGGGATAAGAATTTAAATCATAACAGCCCTTACCAATTAAAAGAAATCCTTTATACATATTTAAATCTTCCCGAGGAAATTAAGTATGGCAAAGGTGAATCAAAAATTTCCACAGATCGCAATGCTCTCGAACATTTGAGTGAAGAGTATCCTCGTGCCCGTCCATTTTGTAAAACCATCATGGCATTGAGAGATGTTGATAAGATGTTAACAGTGTTGGCTTCAAAGAGGGATGATGATGGTCGCATTCGTTGTACGTATCAAGTGGCTGGCACACAGACGGGGCGGTGGTCTTCAAAGGAATCTCCTTGGGGTACAGGAACTAATCTTCAAAACATTACAAAGGATTTGCGGGCTATTTTTATTCCCGATCGTGGACGCATTATGTTTTATGCTGACTTGCAGGCGGCGGAATCTAGGGCAACGGCTTATCTGTCTGGTGATGAAGGATATATAAACGCGGCTGAAAGTTCTGATCTCCATACGGAAGTGGCTAAAATGGTATGGCCTAACTTGGGTTGGTCGGAAGACCAGGAACAGAACAGGGAACTGGCGGAGCAACCTTACTTTGGCAACTATACATACCGTGACGTATGCAAGAGGGCGGGTCATGGCACTAACTATGGTGCGTCTCATACTACCGTATCAAGAAACATTAAGATCAAAGGTTCACAAGCCAAGCGATTTCAATTATTATATTATGGTGGGGTTGAACCATTGAATAATTTAAACAGATGGCATAAGCAAGATAAACGTGGAGGCTTCGAGGAACTCATAGAGATGGGGGAAGTAATTGGAAGTGGTGCGCAACAGCTTGTGAAAGTAAAGGGGGCATTTCCTGGGATTAGGTCATGGCATGATGAAGTTGTAAAAGAATTACAGACGACGGGAAATTTAATAACACCCTTTGGTAGACGCAGGCAATTTTGGGGTAGGCTAGATGATGAGCACTATGCTCGGAAAGCTATAGCCTATCTTCCGCAATCTTTGGTTGGGGATATATTGAATCTTGGGTTGTATAGAATATGGAAAGAGTTATTTGAAGATGGTGTGGAAATATTAGGACAGGTGCATGACGCAGTGTTGGGTCAATGCCCCATTGATAAAGTTGATATGTTAATTCCTAAAGTATTGGATTGTTTGAATAATCCTATTGAAGTTAAAGGAAGGAAAATGATGATACCTTCGGACGCAGAAGTGGGAGATTCATGGAAAAATTTGAGGAAATGGAATGAGAAGAAATAAAGATTTTATACACGCATGTGCGCAACCAGTTAAGGGTTCACCTATTCCTCATAAGTTTGCTACGTGGTCAGCAATTTCTGCAGTGGCGGGAGCATTGGGTCGCAAGTGTTGGTTCTCCATGCCTAACTATGACGTGCGTCCTAATTTATTTATAGTATTGGTCGGTCCCCCAGGAACAAATAAATCAGTGTCCTTAATCTTGCCCTTTTCTAAAGTCTTTTCTAAGTTGACTACACCTGTGGGAACAAAGGAAGATGATGACGAATTTAATAGTGGACTAACTCAGTATGGGTTGAAGACTTATCCCTTGTATCTTATCCAAGATAAAATTACTCCCGAAAAATTAGCAATGGAAATGCATAAGACTACTAGGTTGGATTACAGAGTGGGTACAGTAAGGGATGGTTTGTTTTATGATTCATCTATTACTATGACGACTTCAGAGTTTGGTACATTTATGAGCAGGCATTATCAATACTTGCAAATGTTTATGACTGACATGTGGGATAGTAAAGAATCTTATAGTCATCAAATTAAAACGGGAGCTTCACAATTTATAAAAGGTCCTTGTTTAAATTGGATAGCATGTGCAACACCTCAACAATTCATCGATCATTTACCAGAGGATGCGGCATCGCAAGGATTATTATCTAGGTTCTTACCTATCTACCATGAAGGGGAAAGGATACCTCAAAGTTTATTACAGGAAAAAGTGAATGATGATACGTTGGAAGATTTGAGATATGATTTAAGTCTCATAGCTAGTATTCATGGGAAGTTTATATTTGATGAAGAGGCTAAAGAAGTGGCGGAAAAAGATATAAAGATATTCATTCCACCTGAATCTAAAGATCCTAACATGACTGAGTATAATCAACGTAGGGTTTCCCATTTTTTGAAGGTAGCTATGTCTGTTAATGCGTCACGGATTGGCAATAGAATTATAACTTTAAGTGATTGGGAAAGAACAAAAGAGATTATGTTTGATATGGAAGATAAAATGCCTAAGGCTTTAGAAGGATTTGGCAGGAGTAAAACGGGGAAAATTGCTCATGATATGAAGGAATGGTTGGAGACTACCATCTTTAACAATAACCGCACTCACGTGCCTCTAAAGAAGTTTAAACACCAACTATTGAACAAGACTACCGCTCCAAGTGAGATGACTCAATACCTACAAGCAATGCAAGATGCGGGATATATCCGTGTTACAGATGAATTGGTTTCTTTATGCAGAAAAAGCGCAACATAATTCGAGGTCTAAGATGGGCTAAAGCCCTTGATGGACGACCTAATTTTCTAACCTCGCCGAAGATTAAGGGAATCCAAAGGGCTGGGCTCATCTATGAGAACAGAATAGCAAATTATTTACAGGCTATATATGGTAAGGATGTCATACACGGGCAGTGGTACTCATTTGAGGACAGGAGAGGACTTGGCTGGTGTCAGCCAGATATTATAATCCTGCCCAATCGCAACCGCAAATATATCCTGGTTATAGAATGCAAGTTAAAGGCTACGAAGAAAGCTTGGGTTCAATTGAATTATTTATATCGTCCCATATTGGAACGACTTTATCCACAGGTTGATATAAGATTAGTGCAAGTAGTTAAGAATTTAAATAAGAATTTAAAATTGCAAATGCTTGATAATGTGGAGGATATGTTCTCCCAGGAAAAACAATTTGAGTATGCTACATTATTTTTAAGGGCATTGGTATGATTAGTCTGGACAACGGATCAAGAGTATGCTATACTAAAACTTTCACATAGGAGTAAGATGATACAACCACCAACCATAGATAAGTCACGCAATAATTTAATAACAAATTTTGGTAAGGCTGTCCTTCAAGACAGATACATGATACCAAAAGAGAAGAGTCCCCAGGAATCTCTGGCACGAGCTGCTGTAGCATTTGCAGACTCAGATGCCCATGCAAAAAGATTATATGATTATGCGTCAAAGTTATGGTTTATGTTTTCCACTCCCATCTTATCCAATGGTGGAACAAACAGAGGATTACCCATCTCATGCTTTTTAAATTATGTACCAGATTCACGAGAAGGATTGGGTGAACATTATTTAGAAAACATTTGGCTATCAAGTTCAGGCGGTGGCATAGGAGGATATTGGGGCGACATTCGTTCACAAGATCAATCAACAAGCAAGGGAAATAAAACTACGGGTGTCATTCCATTCATGCATGTAGTGGACAGTCAGATGGTAGCTTTCAATCAAGGCTCAACAAGAAGAGGTTCATATGCAAGTTACATGGACATATCTCATCCCGAAATTATAGAGTTCATTGAAATGCGCAAGGCTAGTGGCGGAGACATTAACAGAAAAAATATGAATCTTCATCATGCCGTTAACATACCCGATAAATTTATGAAGTCATTGGAGAAAGATGAGATGTGGAAACTCATTGACCCTCATAATAAAAAAGTCATACGGGAAATTAAAGCAAGACATTTATGGATTAAATTATTGGAGACGAGAGTTAATACGGGAGAGCCATACATTATGTTTATTGATACGGTTAATAAATATTTACCAAAAGAATTAAAGAAACTTGGGTTAAAGGTTCATCATTCCAATCTTTGCAGTGAAATAACTTTACCTACAAACCAGGAACGAACAGCAGTGTGCTGTTTGTCAAGTGTTAATTTAGAATACTATGATGAATGGAAAGATGACCCGCAATTCATTGACGACTTGATGCGTATGCTAGATAATGTTCTTACTTACTTCATAAGAAATGCCCCCTCTCATTTATGGAGAGCAGTGGCATCAGCTAAAGCGGAACGTTCAGTTGGATTAGGGGCGATGGGATTTCATTCTTACTTGCAACGAATAGGCATAGCATTAAATAGTCCAATGTCTTTTGGAATTAATAAAAATATATTTAAACATATGTATGACAAGGCATTGGAATCAAATCTTTCTTTAGGTAAAGTAAGAGGAGAGCCTAGTGATTTAAAAGGAACAGGAAAAAGATTTGCTCATATGATAGCCATAGCACCCAATGCAAGCAGTTCAATTATATGCGGGGAAGTTTCTCCTAGCATAGAACCATTGAGGGCTAATGCTTTTACACAAAAAACTATGAGTGGTTCATTCCTAGTTAAGAATAAATATTTAGAAAAACTATTAGAAAAAAAAGGGTTGAATACAAAAGATGTTTGGAAAAAGATTATTGCTAATAAGGGATCGGTTTACCACATGGATTCTTTATCTACAATTGAAAAGAATTTGTTTCGTACAGCAATTGAAATTGATCAAGTCTGGTTGGTGGATCTTGCAGCTGAAAGGCAAAAGTACATCTGTCAGTCGCAGAGTCTTAACTTATTTTTTCCGCCAGACGCTAACGTTAGACGATTAAGTAACATACATAGACGTGCGTGGGATAAAGGATTAAAGACTTTATACTATTGCAGAAGTGAAGCAATCAAGAGAGCGGAAAATATTTCCGTTAAGGTGGAAAGAAAAGTTAGGGAGGACAGCAAAGATGAAGAAGATTGTATCATGTGTCAAGCCTAATGCTTAGACATTTAGATTTATTCAGTGGCATTGGTGGTTTTAGTTTAGGATTGGAATCAACAAGTGGATTTGAAACAGTGGCATTTTGTGAGATAGAAAAATTTCCTCGCAAAATTTTAAAAAAACACTGGCCACATGTTAAACAATATAAAGATATAAAGGAGTTAACGAATGAACAACTGGAAACAGATGGAATTATTCCCATCGACATTATCACGGGAGGCTATCCTTGCCAACCATTCTCCGTCGCAGGTAGCCAACGCGGTGAAAAAGATAAAAGACATCTCTGGCCAGAAATGTTTAGACTTGTCAAGGAATGCAGGCCGACTTGGGTCATTGGAGAGAATGTTGGTGGCCACATTAAACTCGGTCTTGACACCGTACTTGAGGACTTGGAGAGTGAAGGTTACTCCACGAGGGCGTTTAGTATTTCAGCTTCTAGCATCGGCGCAAACCATAAAAGAGAAAGAGTCTGGATTGTGGGCCACTCCCAACACGATGGATCATCTTCCTCAACGAAGTCCAGAAGCTTTGAAGAGACAAGCGACAACAACCAGGAAAGGAAGAACGAAACCAGCGAACTTGCGGGAGCAGGTAGATCCAATGGTGGTGCAGATGTGGAGGACACCCGACGCACATTGCGACAGGGGTCCCTCTTCAGAACAGAGAATGAAAATGAAACTGGACAAGAAGATGCCGATCAGTTTGAACGATCAAGTTCGTCATCCAGATCTGATGTGGCCGACACCTTCAGCGGGAATGTGGAAACAGGACGTGAACGACAACGGGAGATACGCGAGGGATATACAAAAGAAAGGATACCAGATAATGTTGCCAGCGGCAATCAAGTTAACAAGAGTTCCAACACCAACGGCTCGGGATTACAAAGACTCGGGTCCGAACACGAACTACGAGAAGGCCAGGAAGAAAGGTCGTTTGGCTGGGAGCGCTGGTGGGAGCTTGAACCCGACGTGGGTCGAGTGGCTAATGGGGTATCCAAAAGGATGGACAGACTTAAAGGATTAGGTAATAGTTTAGTGCCCGCTATACCTTATATAATAGGGCAATCAATACTAAAGGAGAAATTATGATTGAAGTAATAGTATGGGTTTACGCTATATCATTGATAGGCGGAATAATTATTAACGTGGCAGGTATCTAATGAGTGTATTCAGTGAAAGAAGTTATTACAAACCATTTAAATATGAGTGGGCATTTGAAGCTTATGACATGCAACAAAAAATGCATTGGCTGCCAAGTGAAGTACCATTGCATGAAGATGTGAATGATTGGAACAACAAGATGGATGAATCGGAAAAGAATCTGGTTAAACAAATTCTAACCTTCTTCACACAAGGGGATGTAGATGTAGCACAAGCTTATATGGATGTTTATATACCTTTGTTTAAACCATTGGAAATACGAATGATGCTGTTAGCCATAGCGACAAGTGAAGCTAACCATGCTCATAGCTATTCTTTACTGAATGACACAGTAGGTATGGATGACGGAGATTATAAAGCATTCCAAGAAATTGCAGCCATGAATGACAAACATGAATACCTATGGAAAAACAAAGGGGGCACGGAAGAGGAGAAGATCATCAAGGATATGGCGGTGTTCTCTGCCTTTGGCGAAGGACTTCAGTTGTTTGCCAGCTTTGTTATGCTGTTGAACTTCACTCGCTTTGGAAAGATGAAAGGCATGGGGCAGATTGTCGCATGGTCTATTCGTGATGAGTCACATCATGTGGAAAGCATGATTAAGTTATTGCATGCGGTGTTGGATGAAATGCCTCACGTTTGGAATGATGATTTTAAAGCCACTCTCTACCAGATTTGCAGAGATATGGTAGGATTAGAAGATAAGTTTATTGACTTGGCGTTCGGGATGGGACCAGTTGAGGGATTAAATCCTGGAGAAGTTAAGCAATACATACGGCATATCGCTGACCGTAGACTGCTTCAGTTAGGTTTGAAGCCTAATTATGGGGTGAAAGAGAATCCACTTGAATGGGTCGATTGGATTGTAGGCGGTGTAGAACATACCAATTTCTTTGAGAATCGTTCAACAGAGTACGCGAAAGGTACACTAACAGGTACCTGGGATGAAGCATTTTAATTAAATTAATATGTTGACACGACCTCAAAAATATGTTACTATTATAATAAGAACTAATGTTTTTTTACCTTTGTTTATTCATTAGTTCTAAGGGGGCACATAAGGCTGAGTGACTGGTGGCAGTTGTTCAGCCTTTGGCTTTTAAGGAGAGAGTATGAAAGAGATTAAAAAGTTTTCCGAACAAGAGTTGCGGGAATATGTGGAGGAATATAAGGACATAAAGAACTCTGCATGGCGGCGCTATCGTTCTCATAATGAAGAGAATAAGATGGGCGCTTACCGAGAACACTTGAATGCTAAGTATATGATATCGAACATACATCATAAGTTAAATCATGGGGATTGGCTCTATGATGACTTGCCTGATGGAAGTCGAATTGGATTCAGAAAGATTGTGGCATCGGGAGATAAGTCTAAGATAGGAAAACTCATAGATGGATTTGGAAGGATAGTGGATGAGACTCAAACAGCATCCTGAATATCCACATGCAACTAAGTATGATGGCTATGCTAAGTTTTTGTACCATAGGATACGACCTAAAGCAAAAATGTTCTGGCCATTGTGGAAGAACCTTAAGATAAAGGATAAGGATTATTGGAGGAGCATGGCACAGATTTATAAAGGACAAGATTTATGACAACGGTATGGTTTTTATTAGCGCTTATAGCATTTCCCAGCGCGCAAGGAACTAGACGCATGAGAGTGAATAGATTACAACTACAGGAGATAAATTATGACGGATATATTACAGGAAGCGGTGAACGCTTTAGTATTAGCCAAAGGAAATAAGTCCGAAGCAGCTAGAGCATTATCATTACCAAGACCGACATTAGTTAGTCGTCTTGAAAAAGCAAAGTTAAATAGCATAAAGCCTACAGCTAAGGCTCCCGATATGGAAGCGGCTTTAACTGAACAGAAATTAACCTACGAGTTGCAGGTCAAGGAACTTAAGCAACAGGTAGAGGAACTGGCAAAGGAAAATATAACAGCCACTGCCATACGTAAGCATGTATTCATGCTGGCGGAACATTCAACAAAACCACCCCAATGGTTACATACATCTACGCCGCAAAAAGGATCGCCTGGTGTACCGACACTTTTCATTTCAGATTTTCACTGGGGAGAGGTAGTCCATAAAAACAACGTCAACAATCTAAATTCCTATAACAGAAAAATAGCACGCGAAAGAGTTTCGTTTACTATTAACTCAGCCATTGACTTATGCACAAATCATATGGTCAATCCCAAGTATCCAGGAATTGTGGTGCCTTTGGGCGGCGACATGATTAGCGGTAGCATACATGATGAACTCATAGAAACAAATGATGGCACAAGCATCGAGCATGTGATTGAATTGGTTAATGTCTTATCATCCGCCATTACAAAACTAGCTGATGTGTTTGGTAATGTTTTTATACCGTGCGTCATTGGGAACCACAGTCGCATGTATAAACAATACCGACACAAGCAGGCAGTTGAGAGCAGCTTTGATTGGCTGTTGTACAACATGCTTGATAAATATTTTTCAAAGGACAAGCGGGTTAACTTTTTAATCCCTGCTACCTACGATGCGTCATATAAGATATATGATACAAGCTATCTTCTGACTCACGGTGACAGGCTGGGAGTGAGAGGGGGCACGGGCATCATAGGAATGATGGGTCCCATCGCGCGGGGCGTGCAAAAAGTTAAAACGGAATATGCCAACGTTAAGCAATCAATTGACTATGTATTGATGGGTCATTTCCACCAATACCTTTCTTTGAAAGATGCCATTGTGAATGGCTCAGTCGTA
>Ga0208156_1000192_pt1 | contig 30825 bp, 36 predicted proteins | sample 1_EtaG_FD_184073 | JGI IMG/M metagenome (GOLD analysis project Ga0208156, IMG submission 184073) | Marine viral communities from the Subarctic Pacific Ocean - 1_ETSP_OMZ_AT15124 metaG (SPAdes) (version 2) | ecosystem: Environmental > Aquatic > Marine > Oceanic | place: Pacific Ocean | collected...
TAGATGCAAGCCTCTTGAATATCTTTGTGAAACTATAAGCATTGATGATGTTGAAGAATCAAAATGACCTATAGAGCCAAACAAAATAATTGAAAAATAACAGAGAAAATTTCAACTTGTCATAGTTGCATACATCATATCACTTTTATTGTCATAGTTGCATACATCATATCACTTTCAACAGTCATAGTTTTTTACATCATATCACTTCTATTGTCATAGTTGTGTACATCATATCACTTTTAACTTACATCATATCACTTTTAACTTACATCATATCACTTTGTTATGTTATACAATTGATACTGACATATGAAAAAATGGACAAAAATAAAAGTAAAACCAATAGTTCGAAAAGTTAAAGAAAAGAAAAAGTCTACCTTTGTTATTAAGACATCAGAAGGTAAAGCTGAGAAAGTAGACATCTTCGAAGAAATATCATCAGGTTCATTATTAGGTAGAGATACAATTGACTGGGATATTGCACCACATCATAAAGAGATTTTAAAAAGAACTTGGGGTTCAGTTGATGAAGGACTTCGAGCATTAAGAAATATTACATCACCTGAAGTTCAGTCTGTTTGGAAACCCATGTGGGAATTAGAAAAGTCTATGAATAAGATACGAAAGGTTTCAAAACCATTCGTAGATACTCAAAAACAATTAGATAAAATTCAGAATAAATTACGTCCTAAAATTCCTACACAGCTTACTAGTTTTTTGTCTGACCTGTACTTTGAAAATAGAAAAAACCGAACAGGAATTGCTAGTTTGCTAAATACTCCAATACCTGCAAGAAAACCTATCGGAGCAAAAAGAGAACCTACTACTGGTGTTGGTTTAAACAGGTTTATGACTAATGAGAAAATTGACAATCCAGTACTTGTAGCAAAGGCATATAGAAAGAACCCAAAAGGATTAAACATATCAGGGTTCATTAATCTTCGAGCATTATGTGAACAAATGAATGTAAATGCTGAAGAAGCGTTTCTTTATATATGTGAAGGCATGTCAGCTAATAATAGCAGGTGGCTAAAACATAAGGTAATTAAAGAGCATTTAAGGGGTTCATTAGGCATTGTTAATCTAGTCAGTTATTACAATGAAAAGGTTAAGCAACATCAAGTATCTAAAAAAGCAAAATATACTCTCGGAAATTTATATAAGTCTGATTATTATGAAAATTGGTGTAATGAATATGGTGTCAAAAAAATGTCATACACAGACTTCACATTAAAATTCAAAGAGTTTCAAGACTTATATCAGAAGTATATGGATAAGTTGTTAGAGACTTCTGTTCGTTCTATAGAAAAAGCAGTTAAAGATGTTGTAATAAAAAAGAAAAAAATAAATCTTCGTAATATAGAAAAAGCAATTAAAGATGCTGAAAAGAAAAAAATAAAATAACAACTCTAATACGAAAAAAAATCTGACATTTTCATGTGAAAACTTTTTCAAGTGCCATTGGAAATTTTAAGTACCACTGCAATTCTCATTTTATCCAAAACAGGGAAATATTTGTTTGGACGTGCTATAACATAATTATGAACACAAGTTTTATAATTAATAAAAGTTTATGTACGCACCATATCCTTTCTTTCTTACGCTACATAAACTTGGCTTGTGTTCATACTGTACTGGGTAAAAGTTTGTGTAGGTATAATTTCCAAATCCTTTCTGTCTGCATAAACATACCCAGTAAAAAATTAACCAAGTAAAGGATTTGGGTAAGGTAATAATGACTGATACTTCTAAGTACAGTAATGCTTCATTATCTATTGAGACAATGGAGCTTTTAAAAAAGCAAAGTAAGACGATATGTTCAGCACCACTGAGCATAACGAAGACAATCGAACACTGTGCTAAATTCTATGAACAGTACAGAGACTACATACAGTATCAAATAGACAAGGGAAATTTAAAAAATATTCCTGTCAATAAATTAGCAATTGTATTTTGTCATGAAGACGACAAAGTAATTGTTGATGCTGTTGCTATGAAGTGTGCAGGAAAACAGCTTGACTGCATAGCTTTAGACAAACCGAGTGTGGACAATAACTTTGTACATACTGATGGAAGACCTTTAACAGATGACGAAATTGTAAGAAGAAATAAAGCAATTTATAATCATAGGGTTTTTTCTGATAATCCCAAAACCTTACAGGAATTGGGTACAATGTTTAACATCTCAAGAGAAAGAGTTAGACAAATTCAAGAAGCTGAAACGAGTAAGGAAAACAACAATGCAAATAGTAACTAAGGTGTTAGACCATCTTGATGGAACAACACTGCAAACAACTAAGGCAGTTGGTAAGGTTGCTAAAAAACTTAAAGACACTAAAGATAAATTTAGTTCTTTTGCCGAAGCACCTTTTCAGAAAGCTGAAGTTGTCGTGTATCAAACACCAGAAGATTTTTTGGATTAACTGATGCACAATTCTTTTAAGAATACACTTAACAGTATGGGAACGCAGGTCTCTGCTTCTCATGCTCAAAGTGTCAATAAATTATCTATTTTTTCAAAAAACACCATAAAACCTGTAGTTGATACTAATATAAAACACTTGTGCATAGAGAGGAAAACAGGTATAAGAAATGTACGCTAAATTAAATATGACACAGATGCTTATGGTACTTGCTGAAACATACTGCAAACTTTGGTATTTCCTGAGATGTCGTCTAGGGAACAAAAGTGATTTTAATTACTTTGTAGAAAATCTTAGAGACGCATATCCAAAAGGAGAACTTGGAGATATTGCAATAAGTAAGCTACCTTTTTTCAAAAAAGTTATTGTAGCGAATAACGAGCTTGAAAGAACATGTGCAGTCAAAATAGGACATATCAAAATTAAATATAGTTTTGATAAAACTCAAAAAGAAAAAGATGTCTTATTGTTTGATGATAGTCCTCGTTGGGAAATTGCGAGGGCATTGTTAAGAATGACTATACAACAGAACCATAATGCCACTGTGTTGAAATTTAGTAAACAACACAGAAAGGATAAAGAAGATGGTTCAAAATACATCAATAGAAAAAGTTCTTCATAACCTACAGTTTGACCGACTATTTCTTGACCGAATAAAAGAAAAGGAAAAGAAACTGGGGGGGGGTGAAGCTACATGGAAATGGAGTTCCATTCCAACATATATGTGTTTTCAAAGTTTTGTTGTGTATGCATGAAGATAATATGCAGACTGATAAAATTTCTGAAAATTACAGAAGTATATTTGGAATACCAATAAACCAAAGTTCTTTGAGTAGAATACTTTCGTATCTTGCTAACAAACTTGAACTTGTTAGATATTCTGACAATCCATTTGATGCAAGAGTAACAAGCATGAAGTTATCTATAAAAGGAAAGGAGTTCCAAAAACATTTAATTGGTTCAACAAATGTATATCAACCCAATGTTAAGGAGTTCCGAAGTATAGTGAACATAGGAATGAGAGCATCATAAGGAGTAAAAACTATGGCACAAACAGAGAAGATACATTTACATTCTTTATTACCTAAAGGTATTAGAGTTCGTAAAGGTAAGAAGTCTGTATCTCTAATCATACAGACAAGAAAGCAGGTTACAGATGCAGGAGTTATGAAAATAATTCCTGATTGTAAAACTGTTAGATTAGACTTACCAGAAAAGTATAATTCATTTCAGTATGAAAAAGCATTTCTGGAAGCATTAGATGAAGCTAAGAAAGAAAAAGTTTTAGCTTTAAAGCATATTGCTACTCATGGCATTGAAACACCTAAAGTTAAACGTCAGGGTGCAGTAGCTACTCTAAAAGAAGTGTATGACGCTACTTTTGAAAAACAATGGAAAGGTAAAGCACAAGAAAGAGGTGTTACTATTTTAGCTAATGACATCTTTGCGTTCTTTCCTAAAAGTATTGACATGCACGAAATACAAACCCATGAAAACTACGACAACTTTATTTCTTTTTTAAAGAAAAGAGTAAAGGAACGTAAAATGAATAACTTGGGTACTGTAACAACCAATACTATCAATAGAAGATTAGGAGTTATCAGATGTTGTATTGCCCATGCTATTAAGTATGGCAAAATGAACAAAGATAAAGTTCTTAATCCTGACCCACAAGAAATTTCTAATTATGGGTGGAAAAATCTTCCGATTGGTAAAGTAAAAGATAAGCATACTTTAACTATAGATGAAGAACACGAAGTCTATGCCAAAGCTAAAGAACTTGGAGATAATGAGTATGCTGATGCTTTTTATTGGTTGATAGATACAGGCATGAGGTACGAGACTGAATTTCGTACTTTTACCATAAAGGATATTAATTGGAAAAAAGGTACTATTTGTTTTTGGAGAGAAAAAACAAAAGAACCATCAATTAATTTACCTTTAAGTAAGAGAGCATTTGAAATTGCTAAAAGATATAAAGATGTTGCTCTTACAAGGCAGTCTCAAAGAATGTTTGAAATTTCTAAACATAGAACTGAAGCATTGTTTAAGAAATATAAGGAGATATGTAAGATTGAAGATTTTACGCCTTACATAACGAGAAGAACATTCTGCACTAGACTGGGAGAACGAGGAGTAATACCAAAAGTCCTTTCTAAAATGGCAGGACATTCTTGTGTAGAGACTGCACAAAGGTATTACATTCAACCTACTGCAAAGGGTTATGAAAGAGCAATTAAAATTGCTGAGTTGTCAGATGATGAATTTGACAATTATCTTCATAATCAAAATACCATGATAGGACACAACAGTAGGAATAAGGACTAAATAATAATGACTACAAGGGTTGAACAAAAAATGTTATCTGTTAATTTCGCTTTCGTTTGTGGGCAAGTGGCGAAATTGGCAAACGCACCCGCCTTAGGAGCGGACGGAGCAATCCTTGAGAGTTCAAGTCTCTCCTTGCCCACCAGAAAAAGCAATAATTCTGGGAAGAATAAATCGGTAGATACGATTTGTTTTTCAAAATTTGTTGCAGTGTATGTTGCATTGAGAAAAAAATGTTGCAATGTAGAAAGGGTATGTATAGAGAAAGTGCGGCTTCTAGGTCATTGGCTAGTCTTAGGATTTACCCACCAAATCAATACATACCCACTACTGCATATTTTTCAGCAATACCAACATACTTTTTTTAAAATAAACATGTATGCACTAGTGGGTAGTTTCTGCAACAAATGCAACAAATGTATCAATGTACGCCATTTGTTAATGCAACACGTTCACTACTGCATACTTAACTTAATAAGGATAAGAACAGTATGAGTACATTAGAACAAAAGACACTACTTCAACAACAATTAGAGGAATTAGTAAAAGTTGGTGTTGGGGGAAAGTTCCAAAAAAATGAAGATTATACAAAGAAGATAGAAGAAGAACTGCAGTTTGAAGAAGCTATGATTAGAGGCGGTGTTTCAAGATACCAAAAACTAATCAAAGATGCAGTTTTAGATAATCAAGAAAGTACAACATTATACGGAATTGTACTTCAACAAAAATACATCACTAAATTATCGGATATAGTTAATAACGAGATAAAGACAATGATTAGCGGAGAAGCAGGAAATAAACAAACTGCTTTAAAATTATTATGTCAATGTTTACCTCAGTCAGCTTTTCTTGATGGTGTATTTCAAGATAAGAACCCAAGTGTTTGGGACACTGTATCTCTTATAACTTTAAAAAATATTATTGATGGAATTTCTACTGAGACGACATTAAATAAATTATCTATAAAAATAGGTAGTGCTTTAATGTTAGAAGCCAGAATAACTATTTTTAAAGATGAAGAAAAAAAGAAATATGACCAAGTAGCTAAAAGACTAATTGGGAAGAACATTCCTCAGAACGCCAACAGGTATCAATATAAACGTAATGTTTGGACATATTGTATGAACAAACATGAACTTGAATTTGACGATTGGGGTAAAGAGGGGAGATTACATCTTGGTTGTAAATTAATATCCTATTGTGAAAAACTAGGACTTATTAAACATCAAAATAGAAAACGTAATAAAATTAAAACAATTACTTACGTTGAAGCTACACCTAAAATTATTGATGAAATAAAGAACTTTAATATTAGGAATGAAAGTCTTTATCCGAAATATTTGCCAATGCTTATGCCACCAAGAGAGTGGGAAAACCCATTTGTTGGTGGTTACTATGGAAAAAAGCATAACTATAAACAACAATCAGCAAAGGAAATTAGTAATACTTTGTCTAAAAATAAGGAGCAAAAATAATGCACTACAACCTAGTAAAAGCGACCAATAGAAGATACTTAGAAGAACTTAAAAATAAAGTCCATGAAATGCCTATTGTTTATCAATCGGTCAATATCATGCAACATACAGAATGGGTCATTAATAAACCTATATATGAGGTTATTAATACCTGTATGTTAAATGACTTTCCTTTAGGCAAACTTCCAGTAAATCCACAAACAATAGAACTTCCAATAAAACCTGTTGATATAGGAGTTAATCAAGAAGCTACTATTAAATGGAAAAGAGAAGCATCTAAGGTTTATTCCAATAGAGCAAAACAAAACTCTAAATTCATACAAGTACGTCAGATTATGGAAGAAGCTAAAATGCTTATAGAAAAGGGTGGCTTCTTTTATCCTTATCAGTTGGATTTTAGAGGACGCATCTATCCTAAACCTGCAATGTTATCTCCACAAAGTGCTGATTATAGTAGAGCATTATTAAAGTTTAAATTTGGTAAAAAAATTGAAGACAACTTTAATACTTTTGCTATAGCAGGAGCAAATTTATTTGGAGAGGTAGATAAAGAAGAACTATCAATAAGAGTTCAATGGGTAAAAGATAATACTCAAAAAATTATTGATTGTGCTGATAAACCTTTAGAAAATACATGGTGGGCAAGTGGCGATAAACCTTTCTGCTTTTTAGCATTTTGTTATGAGTGGAAAGAATGGGTAAAAACTGACTATTCTGAAAAATTTATAACTACACTTCCAATTCAAGCTGATTGTTCAAACTCAGGTTTACAACATTACAGTGCGTTAATTAGAGATGAGTTTGGTGGAAAAGCAACAAACTTAATTCCATTAAATAAACCAAGTGATGTTTATAATTTAGTAGCAAATAAAGTTAGTGAAAAACTACGACAATATAAAAGATTTCCTAGAACAGACGAGGAAAAGAAAAAGTATTATGATGCTTATTATTCTTCTCTTTGGTTAGAGTATGGGATTGATAGAAAAATTTGTAAGAAACCAGTGATGTGTTTACCTTACTCTTTAACAAGATATTCTTGTAGACAATATTTAGAAGACCATATTGTCAAAGAATTAACTGAAAGAGGAACTCAACATAAATTTGGAGATGACTTATTTAAAGCTACTCAATATTTAACACCGATTGTTTGGGAAGCTATTAATGAGGTTGTTCTTGGTGCAAAAAGAATAATGAAGTTTTTAAAAACAGTCGCAAGACTAGTTGCATCAGAAAATCTGCCAGTTTGTTGGACTAGTCCTTTAGGATTTCCAGTTCAAATGATGTGTTACAAAAAAGAAAGTAAACGTGTCAAAACTAAAATGGGAGATAGCATTGTTAAATTATCTATTGCTTCTGATACTGATGAAATTGATAAACGAAAAACTTCTCAATCTGTATGTCCAAATTATATCCATCATTTAGACAGTTCTTGTTTAATGTTAGCAGTAGTAAAAGCTAAAGAAGCAGGAGTTGATAATTTTAGCTTAATCCATGACAGTTTTGGTTGCGTTGTTACCGATACAAAAACAATGGCAAATGCAATTAGAGATGCTTTTTGTGAAATCTACCAAAAAGATGTTTTGATGGATTTTGCGAATGATATGAGAAGCATGTTATCTGAGAAGAACTTAAAGAAATTCCCAGATATGCCAACTAGAGGAAACCTTGATTTAGAGCAAGTAAAGAAGTCTACCTTTTTTTGTATATAGAAGTATGCACTAGTGGATATAAAGTTCCACTAGTAGCTAACTAAACAGTTAGCTTTTCAATCACAAATAAAAGGAGTTAAATTATGAGTGATATACCAATTAAGGTAAGTGTAGCAGGGGAAGCAATATATCCTCACCTTATGAAACCTGATGTTCGTTTTAATGAACATGGAGAATTTAAGGTAACTTTAAAAATAGATAAACAAGACGCTTCACAGATGGTTAAAGAAACAGACCAAGCTATAGAAGACAGTCTAGCTAAAGCCGAAAAAGACAATAAAGGTAAAAAAGTTAAATCTGCACCTAAACCTTACAAAGAAGAAAGCGGTAATGTTTTCTTCAAATTCAAAATGAAAGCTAGTGGTGTAAACAAAAAGACACAAGAAAAGTTTACTCAAAGACCACAGCTTTTGGATAGTAAGAAAAATCCTATATCTCCAAGTACGAGTATATGGGGTGGTTCAATTATGAAAATTGCATATCAACCTGTTCCTTATTTCACACAAATGTTAGGTGCAGGAGTAAGTCTCAGATTAAAAGCAGTTCAAGTAATTAAACTAGTAGAGGGTAAATCAAATAATATCTTCAAAGAAGAAGATGGTTTTGAAAATAAACCTGAGAAAGAGAACTCAAATGCACAACCGCAAGAAGTACAAACGAGTTCGGATTTCTGACAAGGTTGAGTTAAAATCAGGATTAGAAGAAATAATTTACAACGAACTCAAAAACAAAAAAATTCATTTTGTTTATGAGGGAATGAAAATTATATTTCAACTACCTACTCAACAGAAAACCTACACACCTGACTTCCCAATAAATAATTCTTTTATTGTGGAAGCCAAAGGTGGTTTCAATTCACAAGATAGAAAGAAGCACAAATTAATAAAGGCACAAAAACCTGAATTAGATATTCGTTTTATCTTTTCAAATTCAAAAACCAAAATAGGAAAAAAATCATTAACAACTTATGGCAAGTGGTGTGAACTAAATAATTTTAAATACCATTGTGTCCAATCAACAAAAAAACCATTCCCAGATGAATGGTTAAAAGAAATTAAAAATGAGAGAAGAAACTAAATATATTGTAATTCATTGTTCTCAAACTCGTCCAAGTCAAAATTGGGGAGCAAAAGAGATAGATAGATTACACAGAACAAATGGGTGGTTAAAAATTGGATATGGGACTGTTATTAAACGTGATGGCGAAGTTCAACAAGGTCGTCAAGATAATGAAGTTCAAGCACATGTCAAAGGTTATAATCATAATTCTTTTGGAGTTTGCCTAGTAGGTGGAGCAAAAGAAGAAAACTGGAAATTACCACATGACAATTTCACTGGGGAACAATTTGAAAGTTTAAAACAAGAATTAACAAGATTAATTAAAAAATATCCTGACGCACAGATAGTTGGACACAGAGACTTAGATGATAAAAAGTTCTGTCCTAGTTTTGATGTTAGGGAATATTTATTGAATGAGGATATTCCTAATTACAAATTCCAAGATGGTTTAACGTCAGAAGCCGATTTACAGGAATTGCGTGATGATGGAACAATCTAATGAAAAGTTTCTTCGCCATGCTCCTTGTAATAATTGCGGTAGCCGAGATAATTTAGCAATCTACGAAAACCATACGTACTGTTTCGGTTGCCGCATTTATTTAAAAACAGATGGTCAAACTCTTGACCTAAAAACAATCAACAAAAAAGAAAAGGAACACAAGATGATAACAGGAAAAATAGAAGCACTTCCTAAAAGGAAGATTACTTCAGAAACCTGTAAAGTATTTAATTATGAGACTGGAATTTATAATGGTAAGTATTGCCATATATCTAATTATTTTGACAAACAATATAATAGGGTAGCACAACATATTCGTTTTCCTGACAAATCATTTATTTGGTTAGGAGATACAGATAAAATCACTTTATTCGGACAAAACCTTTGGAGAGATGGCGGAAAAATGGTCGTAGTTACAGAGGGAGAATTAGATGCAATGTCTGTTTCTCAATGTCAGAATAATAAGTTTCCAGTAGTATCAGTTCCATCAGGTGCGGCTTCAGCAAAGAAATATATTTTAAGAGAATTAGAATGGCTTTCTAAATTTGAAACCATAGTTTTAATGTTTGACCAAGATGAAGCAGGAAATAAAGCTAGTATAGAATGTGCAAATATTTTACCTGTAAGAAAAGCCAAGATAGCAAAACTTCAAGCTAAAGATGCAAGTGAATTACTTCAAGCAGGAAAACAAAATAAAATTATAGATGGAGTATGGGAAGCAAAAACATACTCTCCTGCAGGAATTATAGAGGGTACTGAAACTAAAGATTTACTTTTAAAAAATGAATATGTTGAAACTTATCCTTACTGTTGGAATGGTCTCAATAAAAAATTATCTGGCATTAGACTTGGAGAAATAAATTTATTAACTGCAGGTACTGGCACTGGAAAAAGTCAGGTCTGTCGTGAGATAGCTTTACATCTTATAAATCAAAAAATTAAAATTGGATATATTGGTTTAGAAGAAAGTGTTGCAAGAAGTATTCAAGGTCTTGTTTCAATTCCATTAAATAAATTAATTCATGACCCAGAAGTTAGAAAGAAAACTTCTGATGAAAAAATTATAAAAGAATGGGAGCAAGTAAAAGAGTATGTTGCTTTCTATAACCATTTAGGTTCATCAGATTGTGATGACGTAATGAATAAGATTAGGTACATGGTTAAAGCGTCAAATTGTAAAATAATTTTTCTAGACCATATATCAATACTTATTTCAGCATTATCAGATGGAGATGAACGAAGATTAATAGATAACATAATGACTTCGTTAAGAAGATTAGTACAAGAATTAAAATGTGGAATATTTATTGTTGCACATCTTAAAAGACCAGAGGGAAAAATTTCACACGAACAAGGTTTAGAAGTTAGTCTTGCACATCTTAGAGGTTCACATTCTCTTGCAACCATACCAAATCAAATTATTAGCTTTGAAAGAAATCAGCAAAGTGAAACAGAAAATAATATTTTAACTGTCAGAGTTTTGAAAAATAGATTTAGTGGAGATACAGGAGTTGCTTCAACTTTAACTTACAACAAAGATACTGGTCGTCTAACAGAGGGCGATTTTGATGGATAATAAATTATTAACTAAATTTATTTTATCTTTCTTAATTGAAAAAGAAGATTATTTAAAATTATCACAAATACAACAACAGTTGGTATTTGAAACTTGCAAGACAATTATGACTGCAATTTACAATGCTATTAAATATGAGAATGTCTATCCAGTAATAATGTGTGGAGATGTTGAAGCAAAACATATTATTGGAAAAGCAATTAAATCAGTAGAACACATTCTTCCAAGTACAAACAAAATTACAATATCACTTATACATTAAAAAATGACAAGACAGGCAACATCACGTCTAGCTTGGGAAACTCCATACAAAAAAGCCAATGAAGTTTACCAAAGGAACTTCAACATAATTTTCAATAAACAAAATTCAAAAAAAGAACCATTAAGAAATAGTGAAATCAATGAGAAGTTTAATAGAAAGTTTCATTGATGTTGGTAGTGGTTTCATTTTAGCGATTTTAATACAGTTGCTAATTTTTCCGATTTTCGATTTACGACCAAGCATACTTGATAGCGTTTGGATAGCTTCAATTTTTACTGGGGTTTCCATAACACGTTCTTGGTTATGGAGAATGTTATTTAAAAAATTTTAATTATGAAACTAGTAATTGACGTGGAGACCAATGGTTTCCTAGACAAGCTAGACTTCAAAATTCATTGTATGGTCTGTAAGGATATAGATACTGGAAAAGTATATTCCTATAATCCTGACCAACTTGATGAGGGTCTACAGTTACTAAAGAAAGCTGATTTATTAGTAGGACACAGTATTTTAGGGTTTGATTTACCTGCTTTAGAAAAGCATTTTGGCTATTATTATAAAGGTTCAGTCCTAGATACGCTTTTATGTTCACGTCTTATTTGGGCAAATAGAAGTGAACTTGACTGGCAATATAAGGAATTACCACCAAAACTATATGGAAAACATTCACTAGAAGCATGGGGTTTTCGTTTAGGACTTCGTAAAGGAGATTTTCAAGAACATAATGATTTTTCTACATGGACTTTGGATATGCAGGATTATTGTCAACGTGATACTGAAGTGTGTCATTTACTTTATAAATTAATTGAAAAACAAAATTATTCTAAAGACGCAATTAAATTAGAACATCAATTTGCTTATTGGATAACAAAACAAGAACAAGGTGGTGTAGATTTTGATGAGACGACTGCTCAGTCGCTATATACAATCCTTACTAAGAGAAGACTAGAGTTAGAAAATAAACTTTCTCTAGTCTTCGGAAGTTGGAAAAAATCTTTAGGATTTAAAATCTATAAAAGAGATAATAGAAAAAGAGGAATTAAAGCAGGTGTTCCTGTTGAACAATTTAAAACAGAAATATTTAATCCAAATTCAAGGGAGCATATTGCAAATAGATTAAAAACTTTAGGGTGGAAACCTAAATCATTTACCGCAACTGGTAAGCCAGAAGTAAATGAAAGAATATTAAAAGAAATTTCTTATCCTGAAGCAAAATTAATTTCAGAACACTTAATGGTTCAAAAAAGATTAAGTCAATTATCTGATGGAGAACAAGCATATTTAAAATTAAACAAAAAAGGAAAAATTTATGGAAAAGTTATCACAAACGGAGCAGTTACAGGTCGCTGTACGCACCACTCGCCAAATTTGGCACAGGTGGTGTCAAAAGGGTCTGAGTATGGTGCTGAGATGCGTTCTCTTTTTATTGCTCCTGCCAACATGGTCTTTCTTGGGATTGATTTTAATTCTCTTGAGCTTAGGGTACTTTCACATTATCTGCATCATTACGACAGTGGGGATTTTAAAAAATCATTACTTGAAACAGATATACATTCCAAAAATCAAAAATTACTCGGATTGGAAAGTCGTGCTAAAGCTAAAACATTTATTTACGCTTACATTTATTCTGCAGGAAATGAACGGTTGTCAGAAATACTTGATGTCTCTGTTACAGAAGCAAGACGAATAAGAGAAAAATTTGAGAAAGCAATTCCTGCATTAAAACATTTAAAACAAGCAGTCATAGTAAAATATAAAAATCATAAATGGATTTATGGTTTAGATAAAAGAAAATTAATGTGTAGAGCAGAATATTCTTCTTTAAATACATTAATACAAAGTGCAGGTGCTTTATTAGTTAAAGCAGGAACAATTTTACTAAATCAAGAATTAACTTCAGCAGGTTTAGTCTGGGGTAAGGATTATAGAATGGTTTTGCACGTCCATGATGAAATGCAATTTGTTGTTCATAAAGACAAAGTAGAAAAATTTAAAAAGATAGCTTCTACAATATTTGAGAAAACACAAAAATTCTTTGACTTCAAATGTCCATTGGCAGGAGAAATTAAAGTAGGACAGAATTGGAGTGCCACACACTAATAAATTCGACTTAGATTTGCAGTTTGGCAAAAAATTTGAAAACGCTTTTCAAAAGTTTGTAAATGGAACTCTTGAATGTAAATGCGATAGAATTTGGCATAGAACAGGCAATGTATATATAGAGACTGAAAGTAGAGGAAAACTCTCAGGTATCAATAAAACAACCGCTAAAAACTACGCTTTTTGCTTATATTCAAAAGATAGAAATGATGATGACCAAATTTGGTTAGTTATTCCAACTCATTTATTAAAAGAATTTATTAAAGATTATCCCATTAGAAGTGGTGGAGATAATTATACTTCTAAAGGTCATATCGTACCTGCCAAAGATTTAATTGATTTTCAAATTCAACAACAAAAATTTCATGTCCAATAAATTTAAGTATCAAAAATATAGAATAATTTGGTTTGACCCAACAGCTAACTCAGAATGGCAATCTAAAAAAGAATTACAAGAATTTACACCTGAACAATGTGTAATTGAAGCATACGTTTTTTCTAAAGATAAGAAATTCGTTAAAACTTTTTCTTCATGGACAATAGATGGAGATGGAGAATTTAACTTTGGAGACACGAATGTTTTACCTAGAGCAACAATAATAAAAATGGAGAAAATATATGACAGAACAAAATGAAGCACACTTTGAATTGCATGATGCAAACAAAGATAAATTATTTCAAGAAAAGAAAAGAATGAAGAACATAAAAGATTTCTTTGCTAATCAATCTAAAGTTATGTTGGTTGATGGCGACCTATTAGCTTACAGGATTACTTCTAGTTTAGAAGAACCAGTTGAATGGGAAGATGATGTTTGGACTTTATGGTCAGATTTGAAAAGAGGTAAACAATTATTTTTACAATCTGTTGGCTTTTATATGGGTTTAACAAAATCTAGAAAAGCTATTATTTGTTTTTCTGATAAAAATAATTTTAGAAAACAATTAGACAGTAAGTATAAATCTTTTAGAAAGAAAATTAGAAAACCTATTTGTTATAAACCATTAAGAAAATGGATAGAAGACACACATGAAACTGTTTCTTATAAAAACTTAGAGGGAGATGATGTAATAGGTTTATTAGCTACAGGAATATATAAAAATCATTGTGTCATAGTTTCTGGTGATAAAGACATGAGAACAATACCTGCTCCACAAGTTTGTATTGTTGATGACCAAATAGAAATTATAGATAAAAATCTTGCTGACTATAATTTTTGTACACAAGTTTTAAAAGGAGATAGCAGTGATGGCTATTCAGGACTTGTTGGTTGCGGAACTATTAAAGCATCTAGAGTTTTAAATGAAAAGAAAAACATAATAACTCAATGGGAAGCAGTTCTTCAAGAATATATAAGAAATAAATATTCTATTGATGATGCTTACCATCAAGCAAGACTTGCCAGAATATTAAGAGAGGGCGAGTACAATTACGCAACACATAAACCAAAATTATGGGATTACCAATATGAATACTACAGACATTTTAAAGAAAGCAGAAAAGTTAGTTAGTGAAAGTCGCCATGACAAACATGGAGACAAAACTATTAATCACGAAAATATTGCTAGACTTTGGACTGGATATTTACAGAACAAATTTAAACTAGCTTTTATTATTTTACCTGAAGATGTAGCAAATCTAATGACACTTTTAAAAATAGCTAGAACACAAGCAGGTCAATTTAATATTGATGACTTAGTAGACGCTTGTGGTTATGCCGCAATTTCAGGTGAAATAGCTGAGAAGCGAAATAACTTAAAAAGTTCCACTTTAGGAGTATCCAATGCAAAGAAAAGTACAAATACCGATAATAAGTAAGGAACTTATTGAGTATTTAGACAGTATTTTTCCTGAGAAATCTGCTGACCTAAAGGATACTGAAAAAGAAGTTTTCTTCAAAGGGGGACAAAGGTCAGTCGTACATCACTTAATACAACAAAAGAAAATACAAGAGGAGAATTAAACATGTGTGTATCAATTAAAGCACCTGCTCCGCCACCAATGCCAGAACCAATTCCTGCTCCACCACCTAATACAATTAGTGGTGCAAGAACAAAGCAAAATGCTCCAATGGTTGCTGATGCTAGTGGCAGAAATGTTAATGTCGCTTCAGCTTATACAAGAAGACGTACAGGCAGAGGGACGCTAAGAATACCTTTAGCGACAAGCGGATTAACTAGAAGCGGATTAAATTTACCTAGTGCGTAATAATTAATGAAGTCGGAAAGATATATCCTGTCGGATAAGGTAGTAGAAGACAAAAGTTCTATTCAGGCACAATACAATAAATTAGAAATTAATAGAGAACCTTATTTATCAAAAGCAAGGGAATGTGCTGAATTAACAATTCCAACTTTAATTCCACCTAAAAATATTTCTGAAGCAACTGAATATAAATCTCCTTACCAAAGTATTGGTGCAAGAGGAGTAATGAACCTAGCATCTAAATTGATGTTAGCGTTATTTCCACCTCATGCTCCATTTTTCAGATTAAGTATTGATGATTTAGTTTTTAAACAAATTCAAGGAAGTCCTGAACAAAAAGGAACTATAGAACAAGGTTTATCCAAAATTGAAAAAGCAGTTATGGATAATATGGAAGTTTCTAATGATAGAGTTGCAGTCTATGAAGCACTTCGTTTACTTATTGTAAGCGGTAATGTTCTTTTAAGATTAACTGAAAAAGGTTTAAGAGTTTATAGATTAGAAAATTATGTTATTAAAAGAGACCCACAAGGTTCTATTTTAAAAATAATTATTAAAGAAAGTATTGCTTTAAATACTTTACCATCAAAAATTAGAAATGCAGTTTTAAAAGTTAATGATGTTAAAGAATACGAAGATAAAGAATTAGATTTATATACTTGCATAACTAGAGAAGCAAATAATTATAAATTAATGCAAGAGTGCGGAAAGAAAATTATTTTAACTAAAGAATATAAATTAGATAATTTACCTTTCATTGCTTTAAGATTTAATAGAGTTGATGGAATGGATTATGGTCGTGGTCATTGTGAAGCATTTTTAGGAGACCTGAAATCTTTAGAGGGATTAACAAGAGCAATATTAGAGGGAAGTTCTGCTTCTGCTAAAATGCTTTTTCTTTGTTCTCCATCAGGAACAACTAGAGCATCAGCAATAGCAAAAGCACCTAATGGTGCAATCATTGAGGGTCAAGCAGGAGATGTTTCTGTTTTACAAGCTAATAAGTTTGCAGATTTTAGAATTGCTTTTGAAACAATGAATAGAATTGAAACAAGATTACAGTTTGCTTTTCTTTTAAATTCTTCAGTTCAAAGACAAGCAGAAAGAGTTACCGCAACAGAGGTGCAACTTGTGGCAAATGAATTACAAGATGCTCTTGGCGGAGTTTATGGAATTTTAACAACAGAATTTCAGTTACCTTACATTAATGCAAAATTATCAATGTTAAGAGAACAGAAATTATTGCCTGATTTGCCTAAGGAAATAGTGCGTCCAAAAATAATAGTTGGTTTGGAAGCGTTAGGCAGAGCAAGTGATAGATTAAGACTTCTGCAGTTTATGTCAGATTTAGCAGGAACTTTAGGAGCAGAAGTTTTAGGACGACATATCAACCTTGAAGATTGTATTAAGAAATTTGCAATAGCAAATGGAATAGACACACAAGGTTTATTAAAATCACAAGAACAAATCCAACACGAACAACAACAACAAATGCAACAGCAATTTGCCCAACAAGCACTGGCAGACCCAAGAGTAGCTATAGAAGCAGGTAAGCACATTGAAAGTAAAGGTAAAGAATTAACTTTTACTAACGAGGGACAAATAGGAGTTGCTAATAAACAAGAGGAATAAAAATATGACCGATAGAATAGAAATAAATCCAGATAGCAACGAAAAAACATTAGAGCAATCTGCAGAGGAGTTAAAAAAAGATGGAGTTGATGTCAGCAAGGACATTGCAGTCAATGCAGATGGCGAAACAGCAAAACTTACAGAAATCAAAAATGAAGACTTACAGACGACTTCAGAAGATGAAGTACGTCCTACTTGGTTACCTGAAAAGTTCAAAAGTGCTGAAGAACTTGCTAAAGCATATAACAGTTTGGAGAAAGAATATTCTTCAAGACAAACTCAGGAAACAAAACCTGAAGAAGTTAAACAAGAAGTTCAGCAAAGAGGTTTAGAAAAATTCTATAATGAATTTGCTGAAACAGGTGCTTTAACAGATAATAGTTATGATGAATTAGCTAAACAAGGTTTAGATAAAGATTTAGTTAATTCATATATTGATGGACAAAAAGCAGTAGCAGATAAAAATACCAAAGCTATTCAAGATGTTGCAGGTGGTGCTGAAAATTACACAGAACTTGTAAACTGGGCAGGTAAGAATTTATCTGAAGCTGAACAAACTACTTTCAATAATATGGTTGATGGTGGAGATGTTGAACAAGCAAAATTTGCAGTTCAAGGTCTTATGATGAAATCAGGAACAAACTTTAATCCTAATCAACCTAAATTATTTGAGGGAACTTCTGATATTGTTTCTGCAGATGCTTTTACAAGTGTTTCACAAGTTACAGATGCAATGAATGACCCAAGATATGAAAAAGACCCATCATACAGAAAAGAAATAGAAAACAAAATATCTAGAAGCAAAGTTATCTAAAAAATATGGCAAGAGACTATAAGCGAGAATATAAAGTTCGTTCTAAAAAATCTAGAGACGACAGGCAACATAGACGTGTTGCAAGACGACTTCTGGCTAAGAAGTTAGGTATTAAAAGACTTAATGGAAAAGATGTAGACCATAAAGATGGAAACCCAAGAAACAATTCCATTAGTAATCTAAGGATACGTTCTAAATCTTCTAACCGAAGAAGTAATTATGCTTAACTTTTTACTACCTATTCTTAAAAATCCTTTAACAAGAATAATAGCAAGTAAAACAATAGGTGCTATTCAACATAAATTAGAGAAAGATAAAATAATTAGAGTAAGAGAAATTGAAGCTAGTAAAACTGTAGATGTTGCCAATATTAAAGCAAGTTCAAATAGTTTTCGTGATGAACTTTTAACTATAATTATTAGCGGAATTTTAATTTGCACATTCTTACCTATTACTCAACCACACATGATTAAGGGTTTTGAAATTTTAAAAACAGCACCAACTGAATTTTGGTGGGCAGTTTTGATAGTTTTTAGTGGAAGTTTTGGAATTAATTCAATTAACAAATTTAGGAATGGTAAAAAAAAGTAGTGGCTAAACCTAAGTATGGTGAAAAAGTTAATTATAAAAAAACCCACAAAGGAACTTCAATAGGTAAAAAACCTATAACTTCCACAATGAATAAGAATAAAAGAAAAGGCAGAAGTAAAAAACAAATAAGAAGAAGTAGAAAAAGAAGTAAATAAGTCTCATCTTTTTTAAAAGAGAGATGACTATTTAAAAACTAAGGTTGCCAGTCACGACTGATAACTTCCCCAAATGATAATAGGTATTAATAACAAAGCAAAAAGGAGACAATAAAATGTCAAATGCAGTAAGTTCACGACTAGGGTTAGTAAATAACACTGGTACGGATTATGATGCTCTGTTCTTAAAAGTATTTTCAGGAGAAGTATTAGCTTCATTTGGTAGAGAAAACCAAATGTTAGATATGACGACTGTTCGTACAATAGGTTCAGGCAAATCAGCACAATTTCCAGTTACAGGTACTATCGCAAGTAGCTACCACACACCTGGAAATGAAATACTCGGAACTGCAGTATTGCACAACGAGAAAGTAATTAACATAGACGATATGTTAATTTCACATGCGTTCATTGCGGAAATAGACCAGTTGAAAAATCACTGGGACGCAAGAAGCATCTACAGTAAAGAAATGGGTCGTGCTTTATCTAATAAAGTAGACCAACACTTAGTCCAGTTAATGGTACTAGCTTCACAAGCAAGTGCTAATGTTACTGGCGGTAATGGTGGATATGAAATTACTGACGCAGATGCTAAAACAAACGCAGAATCATTAATCGCTTCAATCTTTGATGCAAATCAGAAACTGGACGAAAATGATGTACCAACATCTGATAGATATGTTGTCGTAACACCAGATGTCTACTACCAATTATGTAATGTAGACAAATTAATTTCTAGAGATTACTCTAAAAATAATGGCGACTTCGGTTCAGGCACAGTTGTTTCAATCGCAGGAATACCAGTAGTAAAATCAAATACTGCTAAACTTGCTTATGACGACAACTCTGCAACAATATCAGGCACGAATAACACTTATTCTGTAGATGCACAGCACATAGCGGCTACTGTATTCCACAAAAGTGCTATCGGTACAGTGAAACTAAAAGATTTGGTTTTAGAAAATACTTATGACCCAAGAAGACTAGGTAACTTGCTTACAGCAAGACTTGCTCTTGGACATGGTATTCTTAGACCAGAAGCGGCAGTTTCAGTCAAACAAGCATAATAATATTTAATTATATTATTTAATAGTACAGGCGGAGATTAACACAGACAATCCGCCTGTGCTTAAAAACAAATGACAATTACAACAAGGACGACTGAATTAGAAGCAGTCAATACAATATTAAGTACGATTGGTGAAGCACCTCTTAGTACCTTAACAGGTTCTTTACCTGTAGATGGAACAACAGCTAAGAATATATTATCAGAAATCAGTCGTGAGGTTCAGTCTGCAGGGTGGCACTTCAATTCACATTATAAAGTAGATTTAAGTAGAGATAGTTTTAATAAAATTCCTATAGGTACAGATGTTTTAAGAGTTGAACTTAATGATAGGTATGACAAGTCATCTTATGATGTAGTTCAAAGAGATAGCTATTTATATAATTTAGCAAAAAACGAAGAAACTTTTGAACAAGATTTTGAAGATAATATAATTGTTTATCTTTTAGATTTTTCAAAGTTACCTGAACAAGCAAGACGATACATAACAATCAGAAGTGCTAGAGTTTTCCATGACAGAACTCTAGGAGCAAATACAATTCATAAATTCTCATCAGAAGATGAAGCAAGAAGTTTAGCAGTAATGAGACAGGCAGAAGCCGCTACTGCTGACAACAGTATTTTTAATAGTTATTTAACAAACTACATAGTTAATAGATAATAATGCCTTTAATCAGCAGAACTATTCCGAATTTAGTTCAAGGGATTTCACAGCAACCAGAAATTTTAAGACTAAACAGTCAGGCATCAGAGCAATTAAATGGCTTCAGCAGTGTCGTTGAGGGATTAAAAAAAAGACCAAATACTACACATATAGCTAAAATATCAGCAACAACTATAGGCAACGCTTATTGCCATACAATAAATAGAGATGCAAATGAACGATATGTTGTCGTAGTAAAAAATGGTTCTATTCTGGTTAATGATATTGATGGAACTGCAAAGACTGTAGTTAATCAAACTAACGCTACGAATTATTTATCATCATCAGACCCAAGAGGAGATTTTGTTTTAGTTACTGTTGCCGATTACACTTACGTTTTAAATAAGCAAAAAACTGCCGCAATGGCGGCTACGACTTCTTCGGCAAAAGTTGAACAAGCTGTATATTCAGTTTTACAAGGAGTTGATGAAACAAAATATTCAGTCACTATAGATGCAACTACTTACTCTTATACTTCTACCAATACTAACACAGAAACCATCAGAGATGGACTGGTTAGTGCGATTGGTACAGTTAGCGGTCTCACAATAGCAGATATTGGAGAAAGTTCTTTTTCAATTATAAAAGCAACAGGTACATTAGCAGTTAGTGCCAGTGATGGTTATGGAGATGATGCTTCACAAGTTGTAGCAGACACAGTTCAAAACTTTTCAGATTTACCAAGTCCTGCAATAAACAATATGATTGTTGAAATTACAGGAGATGCAACAAATACATTCGATAATTATTATGTAAAATACAGTTCTTCAGATGACGTTTGGCAAGAAACTGTAGCACCTGCAACAGTAACTACGATTGATGAAGACCTGATGCCGCATGTTCTTATTAGAACTGCTGATGGAAATTTTAGATTTACACAAGTTGATGGAAGTTCATATACGATTTCAGCAACTTCTTATGATGTACCAAGTTGGGGATTAAGAGTAGCAGGAGATACAGATAGTTCGCCTGACCCAAGTTTCATTGGTAAAAAAATTAATGACATATTTTTTCATAGAAATCGTCTTGGTTTTATTGCTGATGAAAATGTTATCATGTCAAGAAGTGGAGAATTTTTTCATTTCTTTCCTGAAACAGTTACAGATACTTTAGATACTGACCCAGTTGATGTAGCTTCAACTTCTAAAAAGGTTTCAATATTAAGACACGCAATTCCTTTTGATGAAGATTTACTTTTATTTTCTGACCAAACACAATTTATGCTTACTGGTGGAACGACTTTAACTGCTGCTAATGTATCAATTAATACATCAACAGAATTTGAAACTTCAACTACAGTAAAACCAGTTGGAATTGGAGCAAATGTTTTCTTTGGTTTTAATAAAGGAAATTATACTGGAATTAGAGAATTTTTTGTAGCATCAGATACAGATACAAAGAAAGCTGATGACATAACTGCAAACGTACCAAAATATATTCCTAAAAATGTTTTTAAATTAACAACAGCAACTAATGAAAATATTTTAATAGCTTTATCTTCTGAAACTGCAGACCAAAATGCTTTATATGTTTATCAACACTACGTTTCAGATAGAAGAAGATTACAAAGTGCGTGGCACAAATGGACTTTTGGAACAAGTTCAACAGACAAAATTCTAAATATAGATTTTATAGAAAATACTCTCTACATAATTAATGAGAGAAATAATGAAGTTTTCTTAGAAAGTATTGATGTATCTCCTGCAGTTGTAGACACAGGAGCAACATATTTAACGTATTTAGATAGAAAAATACATGATGGTTCTACAGGCGTTTCTTCTTCTTATAATGCAGGAACGAACCAAACAACTTTTACCATTCCTTACGCAAAAACAAACACCATGAAAGTGGTTGGTAAAGTAGGTGGAAGTAATACTGCAGGACAAGAAATAGCTACAGTTTCACAATCTGGTACATCTATTGTCGTATCAGGAGACCATACAAGTTCTGACTTATGGTTTGGAGAACAATATGAATTTTCATTCGTGTTTTCACAACAATTTATACAAGTAGCTGACAATGCAGGTGCTAGGATTTCAGTAAGAGAGGGAAGATTACAAATTAGAAATTGGAATGTCTCTTATAACGATACTGGATATTTTACGACTGAAGTTGTTCCTGTAGGAAGAAGTACATCTACTTCTTCGTTTACTGGGACTGTAACTGGAAGTGGAGCATTAGGAACAGTTAATCTTGAAGATGGAGATTATACTTTTGCAGTACAATCTGAAAATGACAAATTAACTATAACATTAAAAAATAATAGCCACTTACCATCAAACTTTATTAATGCCGCATGGCAAGGTTATTATGTTACAGCATCAGAACGAACAACATAGTCATTTTAGATTAACTACTCTTGAAGATATAAAATATTTAGCACCAAGATTAAGACAATCAGATAAAGAAGAAATATTAGCAGGAATAGGTTCAACACCTTATCATGCTTTATTAACTGGTTATTTGAATTGTGCCATAGTTTTTACAATAGTTAATCCAAAGAATGAACCAGTAGGTATCTTTGGTGTAAATGATTGTAAAGATGGTACAGGTACAATATGGCTTTTAGCAACTGATGGATTAGTAAAAATACAAATTGCTTTTCTAAAAGAATGTAGAGAAGTTGTTAAAGTCTTAAACAAGAAATACAAAATTTTATGGAACTTTGTTGATTGTAGAAATCAACTCCACATCAAATGGTTAAAATGGTGTGGGTTTCAATTTATTAATAAAAAACAATATGGAGTTTTAGATAAACCTTTTTATGAGTTTATAAGAATTAATTATGTGTAGTCCAGAAGTAGCAGTAATGGCTTTATCTGCAGGTTTGCAATACAAAATGCAGAAGCAACAGGCACAAAATACTTACGATAGACAGAAAAGACAAAATGACATTGCAAAGAAAAATGCAATTCAAAGATATGCGGCAGAACAATTAAAAATTAGACAGACTGCAAAAAGATTTCAAGAAAAAGGTTATGAAGCCGCTTTAAAAGGTAGAAAGAAAAGAGCAGAATTTATTTCTTATGCAGGTGGTAGAGGATTAGCTTTATCAGGTTCTACTAATAGATTACTTGGGGACTACTACAGAATAGAGGGTAGATACAAAGCGTCTTTAGATAGAAATATGGACATTAATGTTTCTCAATATAATAGAACATTGGAAGCAATTCAGTTTGGACAAGAAAGTCAATCAACTTATTTAACACCACCAAATTCAAATCTTTTATTCGCTTCTGCGGCATTAGGTTTTGCAAATAATTATTACAATTTTCAGAATAGAAAAGAAAATGAGGGTATTAAATAATGGCTAGACCTATATTAGATTTAACACCAGAATTACCAGAAGTAAGGTCAGAAGATTTTAATTTATTTTATAAACCTGAAACTAAACCTTTACCTGCAGGATTAGAACAATTTTCAAGAAGTTTAGATGCTTTTGTAAGTGATGGACTGGTTGATGCTTATGTAATACGTGAAAAAAAGAAGAAGAAAAAAGGTGAAGCTGAAGCAACAAAAAAATGGGAAACTGAAGAATTAAATAAAGATTTAAAAGCAAATAAAATTGGTTTTAATACAAAGGTAAATAGTGGTGCAATACCTAAAGAAGCTAACCCATACTTTCTTGATAAATATAAAGAATTAGAATTAAACGCTAAAGCAGATGCCTTTAAAGCTAGAATATATACAGAATATGGTAATAAAAAGGTTGTAGATAATCCTGACCCAGAAGCATTTCAAAAGTTTTATAAAAATGAATTAAAGCTATATATCAAAGAAAATCAGTTAGGAAGTTTTGATGCAGTAGAGTTAGAAAAAGGTTTTTTCAAAAAGACTTCTTTAATGAAAGCACAGTTGTTCCAAACTCATGTATCAAATCAAATGAGAATAGTTGGGGAACAATATAAAACTAATTTCCAAAACAACATACAAGGTATGTTTGATATTACAAAAACTTTTGAAAAAGTTGGAGAAGAAGTATCTACTTATGTTAAAGATGCAGTTGCAAATGGTTTAAGCAAAGGTACTGCACAAAAGTATGTTTTAGATACTTTAACTGATTATGCAGAAAATACTGGGGATTTTGAGTATGCACAAAAAGTTTTAACTGAACTTCCTAAACATATTAAATTAGGTACAGATAATTTGGGTAATGTTAAAGGTTTAAAAGATGATTTTAATAAAATTCAAGAAACATTAGAAGATAGAGTAGACCAAGAATTAAAAGACGATAACACTAAAAAAGAAAATTTAAGAACAAAAGAAGCATTAGAAGCAGGAGAAGTTGTAGATAAATATGAAACTTTAACTGAAGCAATGAAAAGTCCTGAGTGGAAAAATGCTTCTACTTATAAAAGAAATCAAATTAAACAAACATACGCAGGTTATGATGTAGGTTTCTCAACTGAAACTAATCTAAATATTGATAGTGACATAAATGCTTTACTTGCAAAAAATGATATTGCAGGTGCAATGGAATTATTAAGAAACAGTATTCCTGAAGTTGAGAAAACATATTTTAATAAAAAGAAACAAGAAATTTTAAATTATGAAGTTACAGGTAATGATGGAATGTTAGCTATTTCAGAATTTAAAACTGCAATGATTAGAGTACAAGAATTAACTAAAAAAGCCGCAGATGCAGTAAAAACAAGTACAATTAAAGTTGGCTATGATGGTATGGCAGATGAGAAATTTAGAATTAAAGCTATTGAATGGTTAGCTGATAACCCAGTAAATATTGAATCACCTAGCTTTTATACTCATTCTAAAAGACGACAAGATTTTGAAAAATTTATTACTGAAGAATTAAGAAAAGAAGAAGAAAAAATAATTGGAGTAATTCAAGGCACACATATTACTGGAATGGATAATCAAGAAGTAGAAAATGCAGATATGTCTAAAATTAAAGTTGAAAAAGTTAAAGATGATGAAGCAGTAATTAAACAGAAGAAAAGATAATGGCAACAATTCAAAGAGAAGCTCCTAATGGAAAGATAATAAATTTTCCTGCAGGAACGTCAGAAGAAGATATTTTAAAATACTTACAGTTACCTGAGTATCAACCTAAGAACAGAAGTTTAATGGGAGATATAGGTATAAGTGCAGTAGATGGAGTTAGAGATGCCGCTCAATCAACAATAGGACTGATTGAGGGAATAGGGGACACTTTAGGAGAAAAGACAAATATTGGTGGCTTCACATTCGGAAAAGATGCTGAAAATGGCATTATGGGATACGAAAATTATGAAACATGGAAAGCTAAAGGTAGAGAAGACCTATTATTTGGTAAAGCAGGAGTAAAAGACGCTATTGAATTACCTGATTTTGAGGGAGACCCACAAACTATAGCAGGTGGTTTAACTAAAGGTGTTTCACAATTTTTAACTGGTTGGTTTACTGGTGGTAAAATTCTTAAAGGAGTTAAGTATGCTACTGGTGGATATAAAGGAGTTTCGCCTTTTTTAAGAGCAGGAACTACAGGTCAAGTTACTAAAATGATGTCACAAGGTGCGATAGCAGATTTTACCGCCTTTGACGAGGAAACTGGAAGATTAGTAGATATGGTTAATGAACATGCACCATTTCTACAAAATCCTTTATTTGATTATTTAGCTTCTGACCCAGATGATACTTTCTATGAAGCGAGATTTAAAAACGCACTAGAGGGTGCAGGAATTGGCGGAACTATAGAAGCAACTTTAAGAACTTTTAGATACATAAAGAATTTAAATAAAAGTAGAAATAAAGAAAAAATTAATAAGAAACAATTAGAAGAAGATGAAAAGTTTCTTAAAGACCTAGATGATGACAGCATTATTCAAACTAGATACAAACCTTTAACTCAGGTAGAAGAAAAAGAATTAACTAAAAGTTTAGATAGTGAATTAGAAGATAGTATCTTTAATCAATTTAAAGATGCACAAAAAACTTCAAAAAATAAATTAGAATTTGATAAGAAGTTAGAAAAGTTAGATTTAAGTTTAAATTTTAATATTAGACAATTTCTTAATTTAGATAAAGAGGGATTGCTAAGTATAGATGCTTTTAATAAAGCGTATAAAAATCTAATTAAAAAGAAAAAAATAGTTTTATCTGATGATTACGTTAAAGCAACTGCAAGAAAACTTTATGAAAATAATGCAGGTAAACTAGAGATAGATATAAAGAAACTTGATAATTTGGTTGAAAAAGCTCCATATCAAGTTGTAGCATTAAATAGTTACATTGAAACTTTATCTAATGGAATGAAAAGAATAGCTAGAGTTTCAAAAAGAGATAAATTAGCAGAAAAACTATTAGTTAAATCACTTCTTCCTAAATGGAAGTTAGTAATGGAAACTAAAAATTCACTTCTAGGAAGTTTTGGAAGAACTCTTAGACTTGCAGGTACATCAACTGGCAAACCAATAATTAAAGATTTAGATGCGGTTATAAAAGAATTTGATGAATATGGTGGAGATATAAAAACTTTAGTTAAACAAATTGGTAGAGCAGGAGATACTGATGTTACCAATGTTTTAAATTATGCTTTTGCAAATAAAAGTTGGGATATAGCAAACGAAGTATGGATTAATGCACTTTTATCTAATCCTAAAACTCACATTATTAATACAACATCTAACTTAGTTAATATTTTTATTAGACCATTAGAAAAAATGATGGGTAGTCGTATGGCTACATCATTACTTGAAAATCCTGCAAAGGTCGCAAAGTTAAGACTAGAGGGACAAAAAGCATTTTCTTCTTATGCAGGAATGAGACGATATGCAATAGAAGCATTAAAGTATGCAGGTAGGTCATTAAGAAAAGAAGACACTATTATTAGTAGAAGAAGCAAAATTGATATGCCTGAAAAGGCAATACAAAAGACTAAATTAGTTAAAAATAAAAAGACTGGTTTAGAAGAAGAAGTTTTAGACTGGGATAGTGCTTCAGGTATTGCAGTAAATGCTTTAGGTAAATTTATAAGAATACCTACTAGATTTTTAGGAGCAGAAGACGAGTTCTTTAGACAAATTGTTTATAGAATGGAATTAGAAAAAGACATTCTAGCTAAAGCAATCAAAAACAAATTAAGTAAAACTAAAGTTGTTGGTAAATTAGAAAATGGAAAACCTATAACTGAGTTTGACCAATTTGTTAGAGAAGAATTTGAAAAAGGTTTTGATGAATTTGGTAGAGGTACTCATGCTAAGTCAATGAGAAAAGCTGAAGAAGGTACTTACACACAAGAATTAAATGGTGTTTTTAAAAGATTTCAAGCAATGGCGAATGATTATCCAATTATAAAGCAAATCATTCCTTTTGTTAGAACACCAGTAAACTTGATGCTTAATGTAGTTGATAGAACTCCATTAGGTTTTATTAGAAAGAATTTTAGAGAAGACTTCTTTGGAAGAAATGGTGCTGAAAGAATGGCACAAGCAAGAGGTGGTTTAGCTACAGGTTATATATTAATGACATTAGCTTCAATCATGCACAGAGAGGGTATGATTACAGGAAGTCAAGGTCAGATAGTAGGAGAGAGAGCTACTAAATCAAGAGATTTAAAAGATTTAAGAAAACAAACAGGAGTATTACCTTATGCTTTTAGATATTGGGACGAAGAAGCAGGTACATATAAATATAGACAGTTTGGAAGATTTGACCCATTCGGTGCTTTCTTCGGAATAGTTGCAGACTTTCACGATATATATGACCAATTATCTGAAAAAGAACTTCAAAGAGTAGGTTCAGATTTACTTATCTTAATGGCAAGACAAGGTGGAGACGCAGGAGAATTTATTAGTCCTGCATCTAAAATAATTAATGCAGGTAGAGCAAGTGTTGCGGCAATGCAAAGAAACTTAATTAGCAAAACTTATTTAAAAGGTTTAGCTGACTTTATGGAAGTTTTAACTGATGACAGTTCATCAAATGAAAAATGGGATTACTATTGGAGAAATAAATTAGGTTCGTTTGTTCCAAATGTTTATACTAAATTTGTAAATGACCCATTCTATAGAGATGTTAGAACTATAGTTGATGTTGCTAAGAAAAGAGGAGTTGCTTCAGGAGAAGTTGAACACAAATACGATTTCAGAGGAAATGCTTTAAGGTATCAAGGAAGCGAAACAAAAAGATTAATAGATGGATTATTTAATCCTTTTGGTTCTACAACAAAAATTAATGACCCAGTAGCAGAAGAAGTTTTAAGATTAGGTCTTAATATGCCTAAGATGAAAAGAGAATTAAATGGAGATATTGATTTAAGTCTCTTTGTTACAGATGAGGGTCAAACTGCTTACAACAAGCAGATGCAACATTTAAGAAATGTTAGAATTAATGGTAAATCGTTAGACCAAGCATTAAGAGAAGCAATTAATTCTAATGAATATAAAATGGGTTCTGACCCATATCAAACTGACGAAAATGTTAGTGATACTGGTTCTAGAGTAAAAATATTAAGAAGAATTATTAGAAGTTATCATAATGTTGCTGAACAACAAATAATTAAAGATAGGAAGAAATTTAAAAGTACAAAAGATGATACTGGAAACTTTACTTTAGACAATTCTATTGAAGCATACAATAACAACAAAACCAAAATTAACATGGGAGTACAAATACAAAATTCTGATTTCGAAGCACTATATCAATTTTCAAAATAAAATATGGCTTATTTAGCTAGGGTTTCCTATACTGGAAATGGAAGTACAGCAGATTATGCTTTACCATTTACGTATATAGCATCTTCACATATTTACGCTTGGTTGGATAATGTTGCTACAACAGCGTTTACAATTTCAGGAAGCACATTAACCTTTACTACTGCTCCTAGCAATAGTGTGGCAATTTTAATTAAAAGAGTAACACCAACAGATGCAAGATTAGTTGATTTTACAGATGGTTCAGTTTTAACAGAAAGTGATTTAGACCAGTCGGCAGACCAAAACTTCTATATAGCACAAGAAAGTTCTGATACTGCACAAACTCATTTAGCTTTAAATAATTCGTCCTTATGGGACGCAGACAGTAAAAGAATTATAAATGTTGCTACTCCAACATCAGGAACAGACGCAGCAAATAAAACTTACATTGATACGCAAACAACTTCGGCAGCTACGAGTGCGACTGCAGCAGCAACTTCGGCAACTGCAGCAGCAACTTCGGCAACTGCAGCAGCAACTGCTGAAACAAATGCTGAAACTGCTGAAACCAATGCAGAAACAGCAGAAACAAATGCTGAAACAGCAGAAACCAATGCGGAAACTGCTGAAACTAATGCAACAACACAAGCGAGTAATGCATCAACTTCAGCAACTTCGGCAGCTACTTCTGCAACAACAGCAACAACACAGGCAAGTGCAGCTTCCACATCTGCAACTGCAGCAGCAGGTTCGGCAACAACTGCAACAACACAAGCGAGTAACGCATCAACTTCAGCAACTAATGCAGCTACTTCTGCAACTTCAGCAGCGACAAGTGCTACTGCAGCAGCAGCATCTTTAGATAGCTTTGATGATGTTTATCTTGGAGCAAAAGGTTCTGCTCCAACTCTTGATAATGATGGTGATGCTTTAACGCAAGGCGACCTTTATTATAATACTTCTGGCAATACTTTGAATTATTACACAGGTTCGACTTGGGTTGTTGTTACATCAGGCGGAATTACAAGTGTTGCAGCAGATTCTACACCAGAATTAGGTGGAGATTTAGGTTTAAATGGAAACAATATAGATTTTCCAACAACAGCAAATATTTCAGACTGTCTTGATGAAGATACAATGTCTTCAGATAGTGCAACGAAATTAGCAACACAACAATCAATTAAGGCTTATGTTGATTCAAAATCACATTTAAGTTTGATTGATGAAGATGATATGTCCACTGACAGTGCCACAAGACCACCATCACAACAATCGGTTAAGGCTTATGTTGATGATGCTGGTGGAGGCACATCATGGCAATCCGTAGAAACAGGAGCCACATTTACAGCTGTTGCTGGGAATGGTTATCCTGTCAATACGACTGCACAAGCTTGTACAGTTACACTACCAGCTGGTTCAGTTGGAGATGAAGTTGTATTAGTGGATTATGCTGGAACTTGGGATACGAATAATGTCACTCTTACAGCAGATGGTTCAGAAAAAATAAAAGGTTCAACAGACGATGTAATATTAGACGTTGAACGACAAGGAATTAAAATAGTTTATGTAGATGCTACACAAGGTTGGGTAGCGG
>Ga0208156_1000194_pt1 | contig 30431 bp, 43 predicted proteins | sample 1_EtaG_FD_184073 | JGI IMG/M metagenome (GOLD analysis project Ga0208156, IMG submission 184073) | Marine viral communities from the Subarctic Pacific Ocean - 1_ETSP_OMZ_AT15124 metaG (SPAdes) (version 2) | ecosystem: Environmental > Aquatic > Marine > Oceanic | place: Pacific Ocean | collected...
TCTGTGGCGGTTAATGGACAGGTTGCTGAAAATCTTTTGGTAGAGGTATTTGATTTAGAGTTTCCAGCTGTGCGCATTCATAGTACGCTTAGTAATAGTGACGGCTCTTTCTGTGCTTCTGTTCCGGGAGGCACCAATGTGTCAGTTCAGATTGGCGCCGGAGATAACCTCTGCGGTGCAGAAACTGTCAATACTGACAACGTAGGAGGCGAAGAGTGCGCTGATGTCGGCCAAACTGCCGAATGTTACAGTCTTAATGACTTTGTATGTAGTTTATAACAAAACAACAACAACTTCGCAATCCTAAACTAGATTGCCCATAGTAGTTACTTTAAGGAGTGCTATTATGGGCAATTTTTTATCCAAATTTCACAAAGATGAAGCCGGTCAGGGAATGACCGAATATGTTATTATTTTAGTGGCCATAGCGGTCGTTTGTATCGCTATAACGGTGACATTTGGCGGTAAAATCAAGGCTTTGTTTGAAACTGCCGACGCAGAAATCGATACTGTCGATTCCGGTTTATAAGACTCACTCCTATCTACTATAGGGTGTATCGGGCTTATTTATTAATATTTTTATTACTTTGCGCCTGTAAAGCGGATCCTCCGGTTGAAGTGATACCAGATTATGGCGATGTATATTTTTATATAGGATGTTATTGGCCTAATCCAGCAGAAGTTTTGCAGCCGGCTATATGGAGATGTTTCGAAAATGTAGAAACGGAACTGTTATCTGGCTTTCTATACTTGGAATTAGAAAATTCTAATAGCTTATACTTTTGTGGTGAAAATTTAACCCTTCGAAGTGGTATAGGCATGTACGACAACTTAATAACCTATCTCACCAATAATAAATATGATTGTTTGCATATTACCGAAGACAAAGAAGAAGGTAATGCATTTGATTGGTTTTGGGAAGAAAGTATTAACACATTGCAGATTATCTGGCGCCCAGATGATGAAGTTCATAAAATGATTACATTAGTGATCAAAAATGAAGAGTATAATCAAGTAGTTAGATCAGTAGTCTATTACAAAACATTACCTTGAACTAAATAGTATAATGAGAATCACATTAACACTAATATTAATAGGCTTATTGAGCTTTATGGCGACTAACGTGCTGGCAAGTGATTATAAATCTAATTTTCGTCACATTCCCGCTATCGAGACTGGCCCGGTTCGGGTGGCGGTCTGGAAAAGAGCCCCCGTAGTGATAGTATGTGAATATGCGCCAGTTGAAAAAACTGCTATTAAAAAGGCCATAAAATTATGGACTAATTTGGGGCACAGATTTTATAAAACTCAATATAAATATGATCCATTAGATAAGTGTAATAGTACTACACCAATGGGCTATATCATAATTCATTTAATCACTCAGGGCGTTAAAATGAAAGATGATGATTTGGCAGAAACACACTTCTATATTAATAATGATACTAAGGAAGTAGATTGGGCTATAATTTATATGAAGCCAGATATTAAAGAAACTGTTCTAGAACACGAATTAGGGCATGCCCTCGGATATTTACACTATAATAAGATTGAACATTTAATGAATTCTAAATGGATATATGGCGGTTGGGACACAGAAGGGTTAGAAAGGAAGCGGCGATAGGGGATCTTGTTATTTGTGTTGATGAAGCACGCCTAAATGATGTGCCCTCCATTCATCCAAAAAGATTTATTGGATTAGTACTTGACAAATCCATCACAGTCTATAAAATACAAGTAGTGGATACTGGTGAAGAGATATATTGGCCAGTATCTACAACTTATTTATGGAAGGAAACAAAATGAGTACTGAAGAAGTAAATACCACCCACCAAGAGGGACCACCTTGGAAAATTGTTGGAAGATTCCCAACATTTGAGGGGGCGGATCAAAAACGTCTCGAATTGGCTATAGAAAAGGATCTTCAAGTGAAGGTTCATTGGCAGGGAACGGTTAATCATCGTTATTTTGCGGTTAAAGCGCGCATTCACCCAGACGTCGTGCTAGAGGAAACCCTTAATGCTAAACGCGCCGAGAAGAAGAAGCGTAAGGCAAAGCTTAACAAAAAGCGCCGCAAGAAGTGAGAGCCGAAACACGTCGAGATCGCTATGATAAAAAGCTTAAAACTGCCAAGAAGTATCCGATTAGTCTCTGCGCTATCAATTTCCGCGACGATGATAATCTTGGGTATTTGGTTAGGAGTGCTGCTTGCTTTGGTGCAGAGCGGCTTTGTGTGGTTGGGCATGTTCCTGAACGCAGTTGTCTAAAGGCCCCTTCTGGAAGTTTAACGGATTATGTGGAAATTGAACAATTTTCGCGGCCGGCTGAATTTCTTATGCACACACAGCTGGAAGGGATTCAGATTGTCTGTGCGGAATTGGTGGAGGGCGCAAGACCTCTATCTGCTTATAATTTCAATTTTGATCGCCCTATTTGTTTGGTCGTTGGTAACGAACAAATTGGAATTCCCTCTGAAATTCTTGCAAGATCTGATATAGTATATATAGAGATGCCTGGAGTGGGGTATTGTTTGAATACCTCTCAAGCAGCAAATATAATGCTTTATGAGGCGGTCAAGCAATTTAAAAAACGTAACTAATTATTATAGAATGTCAAATGATCATGATAGAAAACAATTGCCGGCATTTCTTAAGACAGTATATCTTTCAAATAGAGAAATGCGTCTTATTCTTGCTGGTCTATATTCTTTAAATATGCCTAAAGACGAAGTAGAAAACACTCTTTGGAAAAAACTTTTATTTGAGAAGCTACATAAAAAAACTCGCAGGAAGAAGGATTAAATGAATGCCCATACTAGAGATGTACTTAAATTAAAAGCAGCGATAGAATTTGGTTCAGAGTTTATTTACACCATAAAGCAGGGTGGCCTCGGGCCCACTTTGTTTATTAGTGCATGCGAGCTGTCTTCATCTCGCGAAAAGGCCGCAGAAGTAAGAAAGAAGGCGCCTTCTCAATGGGAAGGCCTTTATGTACTAGTAACTTATTCAACCGCCGATGAAGAAGAGCCTGATTCGTTATACGATCCTAATTTGGTATAAAATAGACGCATGACAGCAGAATTAGCAGCATATACGGCTTTAATAGCATTATTTATTAATGTTATTAGTTTATGGGCCATTAATCGTATACGATCTGATCAAATAAGGATAATAAAAATGATTTTCAAACGCTTAAAATATGTAGAAACGATTTTATCGCATTATGATATGATCCCACTTCCATGGGAAATAGAAGATTTTAATAATGCCGGCGAAACAACAAAATATCTTAAACGAGAAGGAAATATAGTATACTTAGAAAAGGAGGAGCAATAATATGACAAAATTACCACAAACACCATATGATACGGTATGTGTTTCCGGAGGATTTGATCCGGTACATATCGGACACTTGCGAATGCTACAAGAAGCCGCCGCTTTTGGCAAAGTTATTGTGATTGTAAATTCGGATGATTGGCTTATGAGAAAGAAAGGATATATTTTTATGCCTTTTGAAGAGCGATGTGAAATACTTCGCGGTTTTGCATCTGTTGATGAAACAGTTGTCGTTGATGATACTGATGGCACTGTTTGCGAGGCACTTCAAAGAGTAAGACCAACTTATTTTGCAAATGGCGGCGATAGAAAAGTTGATAACACCCCCGAGATGAAATTATGCGAAGAGTTGGGAATTGAATTACTTTGGAATACAGGCGGGGGCAAAATACAAAGTTCGCGGGATCTTGTTAATACCTCGCCAATGTTGAACTCAACAGAAGATGGTCCGGATTTATATATTAAGCCAAGTAGAGTCGAAATTGTAACGGCACATGATCTCCCCAAGAAATCGTAAGTTTCTTTTGGGTTCTCTAATTAATGAAGAGACGAAGCCTAGATGAGTCGAAAGAAAATCTATATTCTAGACACCAGCGTTTATCTCACAAATGCTGAATGTATTTATGCTTTCAAAAATAATGATATATATATCCCTTTAAAAGTTTTTGAAGAAATAGATAAACATAAAAAACGCCAGGATGTTGTGGGCGCCCAAGCACGAAAGATAATTAGACTTTGGGATGAATTACGTTCTCGTGGCTCAATTAATAAAGGGATTCGGATTAGAAAAGGTCTCGGAATAATTAAATCAGTAAGCGCTAGCGGGATAACACAAGGGGATCTTCCTCTAGATTTGGATATTAAAATACCTGATCACTTAATCATAGCGACAGCTCTTAAAACTCAAAACGAAACATCTAATAAAGTTATATTAGTTTCCCGCGATATTAATATGCGAGTGATTGCTGATGCGATTGGCCTAACATCTGAAGATTTTCAAAATAACCAAATTGTTGATAGTAGTGATAATATCTTTACAGGCCTTTCTACCGTTTTGGTCGATGATCAAAAGATTGATAATTTTTACGAAAAAAAGAATGTATATTTAGAAGGTAAAGGACTCTTTCCTAATCAGTACATAATGATGGTATCAAATGCCAATGAGAAAAAATCAGCATTAGGAAGATTTATTAATGATTCAACGCCTGTTCTACAATTATCACAAAAGAAAAAAGGAGTGTGGGGGATTAAAGCAAGAAATAAGGAACAATCATTTCTTCTGGATGCTCTGATGGACCCGCGGGTTCAGATAGTTACTGCTATTGGTAAAGCAGGCAGCGGTAAGACCATCTGTGCCATCGCTGCAGGCCTCGAACAGACCATAGATGAAGTCACAGCCGCCTACTCGCGAATAATCGTCTCACGGCCCGTACAGCCCCTAGGAAAGGACATCGGTTTCTTGCCCGGTAGCCTGGAAGAGAAAATGGCCCCATGGCTGATGCCAATTCAAGATAATTTACAGTTTTTAATGGGAAATGATAAAATAACACTTGACATTTATCGTCAAAAGGGTACAATAGAAATAGAAGCTATGACTTATATTCGTGGTCGTTCAATCTCTAATGCTTTTATTATAATTGATGAGGCACAAAACTTGACATCTCACGAATTAAAGACTATAATAACAAGAGTAGGCGAAGGTACAAAAATCGTGCTAACTGGCGATATAGAACAGATTGATAATATTTACGTTAATGCTACGACAAATGGTCTCACGCATGCGGTTGAAAAGTTTAAGGGCTTTGAACTTGCTGCACACGTTACCTTAAACAAGGGCGAGAGATCAAAAGTTGCAACCTTCGCTGCAGAAAATTTGTGAGATTAAAGTGGATTTAGAAAACCCCGATTTAGAAAACACCGTAGAAGACAATACTGGTTTAAAACAGCTGATTGTGAATTATATTGGAACGCGACTCGAGGCTGAAGAAGACGTGACGGTTGATATGGCTATTCAGGTCTTCGCCGCGGAGTTTCCAGAGTTTTTGATGGCCATCGCCGAAGAAAACTTCCTTAGAGGATATCAGCAGGCCTTGGACGATCTAGAAAACACAACATCAAAATAATGGAATATTATATACACAATGTTCCCGTATTCGTTACGGCCACTCCGGAAGAAAGTGTCGACATCCCTACATTTTGTGTAGAAGCAGAAGAATTTATATCTCCCGCTTTATTAAACAATGTAGATGTAATCTACATTGGAAAATTTAAAGAATTACAAGATCGAAATGCGGCTTTTATGAATGGCGGGATTTATATGACGGCTGCTGAGCCTACAGTATTTGATATGATAGAAAATTTTGTTCATGAAGTTGCACACTCTTTAGAAAATCAATTTGCGTGGCAGATATATGATGATAGTTTAATCCAAGAGTTTAAAGGTAAAAGAGAGCGGCTTTACCACTTACTCCACGCAGAGGGATATCATATTAACCCTGTGTTATACTCTTATACTGAATATAATAAAAAGTTTGATGAGTTTCTCGCCAACGAAGTGGGCTATCCTACTCTATTATCTATAACAATGGGACTATTTGTATCCCCATATGGTGCCACCTCTATTCAAGAGTATTTTGCAAACGGATTTGAAAAGTATTTTTTGGATAGTCCACAGAAAGTGCGAGATATAAGCCCCGTCTTATACAGCAAGATTGAAGAAATAGTAAATGCCGAAGCGTGAACATATATCATACTCAGAATTAAAAGACTGGAACACCTGTCCTCATCTTCATAAGAAATCCTGGATCGAAAAGGTTGCAAAATTCGAAGGCAATGAATACACAGCCTTTGGAACAGCTATCCATGACGTATGCGAGAAGAAACTTCTAAAGGAAGACATCAACGGTGCAGAAATATTCCAGATTGGCTTTGATAAGAAGCTCCAAGAATTGATGGAAAAAAATATTGAGGTAAATAAGACAAATGTAGAAACAATGCGAACTGCTGGTCCTGCGATCTTGGCAGAAGTAGAAGATGCTCTTGAAGATTACTTCGGTGATTATGAAGTATTCTCTTCGGAAGAAATGCTCTATGTACCAATTGAGAACTTCAATATCAGTTTCAAAGGTTTCGTGGATGCTGTCGTTAAGGTAGGGGACACCTATCATCTATTTGATTGGAAGACATGTTCCTGGGGTTGGGACTCTCGGCGAAAAGCCGAAAAGATGGTGACGTATCAGTTAACCCTCTATAAACATTTCTTTTGCCAAAAACACAAAATTGATCCTAAAAATGTTGAAACTCACTTTGCATTGTTAAAAAGAACGGCCAAAAAAGATCGCGTGGAGATATTTAGAGTTACGAGCGGCAAGAAAAAAACCGAAAACGCTCTTAAACTTTTATACCAAGCCATTTATAATATCACTAAAAGGGTAAGCATCAAAAACAGGCTGAATTGTTTGAAGCCCTATCGTTGTAGCCTGTATAAAACCGAACACTGCCCGTAAAGGAACCTCCATGTCAGATAAAATTAAGATTTTCACCATTGGTGATCACCCCCTCTCTCCTTCGGGGGTTGGGACACAAACAAAATATATAATTGAAGGCATGCTTAAAACTGGTAAATATCAGTTTGTTTCGTTTGGAGGAGCCATCAAGCATCCAAATCATGATCCACAGTCGACCGAGGAGTGGGGAGAAGATTGGCTCATTTGGCCAGTCGATGGTTATGGCGACCAGGACCGTGTAAGAGCCATGATACATCAACAAAAGCCAGATATATTATGGTTTATGACGGACCCTAGATTTTATGGTTGGTTATGGGGCATAGAAAACGAAATTCGGGCACACGTGCCAATGGTTTATTATCATGTGTGGGATAACTATCCTTATCCAACATTTAATAGATCTTTTTATTTGTCAAATGATCATGTTGCATGCATATCAAAATTAACACATGATATTTTGCAAACAGTAGCACCCGAGGTTGAGAGTTCATATATACCGCATGCGGTCGATGAGGAGATATTTAAGCCTTTCCCCAAAGAAGATGTTAAGAAATTTCGTCGGGAAAAGAATTTAGAAAATAAATTTGTATGTGTTTGGAATAATCGCAACGCGCGCCGAAAACAATCAGGTACGCTAATTTGGTGGTTTAAAGAATTTCTAGATAAAGTGGGCCACGATAAGGCCACGTTGATAATGCATACTGATGTCCATGATCAACATGGTCAGAATTTAGATACGATTATTCGAGAGCTTGGAATAGTAAATGGCGAAGTTTTATTTTCTCGTGAGAAGATAACGCAGTCCGATCTAGCTATGGTGTATAATCTGGCCGACTTAACCATCAATATCTCAGATGCTGAAGGATTTGGTTTGGCAACCCTAGAGTCACTTTCTTGTGGGACACCAATATTGGTTAGTATGACTGGCGGCCTCCAAGATCAAATAACTGATGGAAAGGATTGGTTTGGGATAGGACTGCAGCCGTCGTCAAAAGCAATCATTGGATCTCAGCAGGTACCCTTCATTTATGAGGACCGCTTAAACAAAGAAGATTTTTTAGAAGCGCTTATGAAAATATATGAAATGACCCCCGATGAGCGCGGCGAACTTGGAGCAAAGGGTCGCGCATATACACAAAAACAATTTAATTTTGAGAATTTTATTCAACAGTGGGATGATTTATTCACTAAAATTAATGAAGATTGTGGTTCTTGGAGCGATAGAACAGGATATAAAACATATGAGGTAAGGACTTTTTAAATGAGAAAGAAAATTTTAATTAAGGCACCAATTTTATCACGCTCTGGTTATGGGGAACAATCACGTTTTGCTCTCCGGGCCTTGAAAACAAGGGAAGACCTGTATGATATATATTTGATAAACATTCCATGGGGTAATACCGGACAGTCTATTGATATTTCTCCGGAGCGCCGGTGGATTGATAATGCGATGCTAAAGACAGCACACTATGTTCAAGACGAGAATATAGCCGAAAAATTTGATATTACTTTACAAATTACAATTCCGTCCGAATTTGAAAAAATAGCTCCCGTTAATATTGGATATACAGCAGGTATTGAGACCACGCTTGTGGCGCCAGAATGGTTACAAAAGTGCAACGAAATGATGGATAAAATTATCACAATTTCAAAACATTCAAAAAATGTTTTTGAACAGACCAAGTATACCGCAACAAATAACCAAACTGGTGAAACTATTAGTGATTATGGAATTCTAATACCTGTAGATGTGGTCAATTACCCGGTACGTGCAGTTGAACCTGAAGAAATTGATATCGAATTAGAAACAAAAAAGAATTTTCTGGTCGTATCTCAGTGGGGCCCTCGCAAAAACTTGGATAACACTATTAGATGGTTTGTGGAAGAATTCAAAAATGATGAAAATGTTGGACTGATTTTAAAGACAAACACCGCCTCCGATTCAATTACAGACCGAATGCATACCGCGGCGCGCCTCGAAGAGCTTTTGAAACTGTTCATCCCTAATCGCAAATGTAAAATATATCTTCTCCATGGAGAAATTAGTCCCGGCCAACTTACGTGGCTTTATCAACACCCCACAATGAAGGCTTTAATTAATATAGCTCATGGCGAAGGATACGGATTACCGCTTTTTGAAGCAGCTTACAACGGACTACCCTTGGTTACAATACCTTGGGGCGGCCAGCTGGATTTTATCTGCAAGCCTAATAAAAAAGGGAAGCAAGTCCCACGCGTCGAAAGAGTAAATTATGATATAAAGCAGGTTCAAAAGGAAGCTGTTTGGCCTGGGGTTATTCAAGAAGATTCTAAATGGGCCTATGCCCGAGAAACCTCTTATCGCCGGGCATTGCAGGAATGCTTAGGAAAAGAAGTTCATCGAAAAAAAGAAGCAGGAATCCTTCAAAAGCATATTCTAGAAAGATTTTCGGAAGAAAAAATTTATAAGGATTTTCTTGATTGTATCGCGCCATTAATGTGGGACTCTCCGGACGAAAATGATTCTGAATTTGCATTTTTCGAAAGGCAAAATTTAAGTGAATGATAAGGCTCTAGTAATCCAACCTGGAAAACTTGGCGATATATTAATAACAGCCCCAATAGTTAAGTATTATTACGATTTGGGGTATACAGATATACACTGGCCAGTTTTTAGTAACTTTACATCAATGGTTGATAGATTTGAATATGTAAAACCAATTTCGTTTGATATTGGTCTCGATCCTGCAACGTATCTTAATAACAAGCGTGTTAGTTTTTTTGATAAATTTAACACCGCCGGGTCCCGCTCGCAACAATTTTTCAAAATACTTCACGAAATCTATCCAGATGTTTCTGAATTTAAGGTTATAGACGCATGCTTTGCTTTTCCGGGTCATCTTAATCCTAGAAATAACGAAATAGGCCACACCTATATGCAGCAGGATAAAAGTTGGCTACAATTAAAATATGATCTCGTCGAGGTTCCACTAAAACAGAGGTGGTCTCTGGATTATACTCGAGATATTGACAAAGAAGATAAATTATTAGATTTTATAAAGAAATATGCATATCGTAAATATGGAAGTTATGATTATTCAATTGTGCAAGAATATGAGCCACACCCGGATCGACCTTTCCCAAAGCATAAAGTCAAAAATCCAATCAATTTTTCATATGTTAAGGGCTACGAGATCGTGGATTGGCTAAAAGTGCTAGAAAATGCGCTAGAGATTGTTTGTATCGATTCTTGTCTGTGTCACTTTGTAGAGGTTGCCTCATCTCTGAAGGACATAAAGAAAGTTTATTTAGGAACAGAAGAGCCCCACCACACTTCCTTTATGAATAATATATTATTCAATAATTGGACCAATCTTTCAGAAACTGACATATCTTATGGAGTATCGAGTATAGAAGATTTATGATAACAGTTTTTGTTAATGGGTGTTTTGATATACTACACCGCGGCCATATAGAACTGTTCCAGTATGCACGTTCTATAGGTGACCGCGTTATTGTAGCTGTGGATTCCGATAAGAAGATTACTAAAGATAAAGGCCTAGGCCGCCCAGTTAATAATTTGAAAGATAGGATATATTTTTTATCGCGACTCAAGGATGTTGATGAAGTGTTATATTTCGATACGATTGAAGAGCTAGAAAATTTAGTAAAGAAAATGGCGCCCGATGTGATGGTAGTGGGATCGGATTGGCGAAAAAAAGTAGTTGTGGGAGGCCAATATGCCAAAACAATTAAATATTTTGAGAGAATAGATGGATATTCAACAACAAAAATTATTCAAGACACTTGTAATCGGTGATGCGTGTATTGATAAATATCATTATGGGCATTGCGAACGATTAAGCCTCGAGGCGCCCGTGGTCATATTGCGACATAGCCATAGTGAGGAACGAGAGGGGATGTGTCTTAATGTGGTAAATAATTTACGAGCTTTTGATCAACATGCCGCAGTAGATAAAATTTATAATAAAGAGCTTATCTATAAAGAACGCTTTGTTGATCTAAAAACAAGACAACATCTTTTAAGATTTGACGTGGGAGAAAGCGGCTTATTGACGCCATTATCGGAAGCGTCTATAAAAAAATTAAAAATCGAAACGTATGCTACTGTTATCATATCCGACTATAATAAGGGGTTTATAACTACAGAAGCTGGCGGTCTGATAGCACATATATGTGAGGAAAATGGTATCCCGCTTTTTGTCGATTCTAAAAAAGAAGATCTGAGTTGCTTTAAAAACGCGATTATTAAAATAAATGAAGATGAATTTAAAAAGGTTACCGAATACCCAGCAAATTATGAACTTATAGTCACTATGGGTGCTTCCGGCGCTCGATGGCGCGCCGAAGTGTATAAAACTCGAAAATGCGAAGTGTTTGATGTCTCGGGCGCCGGCGACACATTTCTTGCCGCTTTGGTTGTAGAGTATTCTAAAACACAATCATTACCAAAAGCCATTAAATTTGCCAATAAATGTGCTAGAATAGTAGTACAAAAGTTCGGCACGTATGCGTTGAAATCAGAGGATCTAAAATGATTTATGTATTTGATATCGACGGTACTATTTGTACAACGGATGAAAAACTAGACTATGAAAACGCTCAGCCGCTGACGAAGAGAATAAATAAGGTTAATGCTCTTTATGAGGAAGGACATACAATTTATTTTCAGACAGCAAGAGGAATGGGTCGGTCTGACAACTCGGCCGCCTATGCTTATAAGGCTTTTTATGACCTCACCAAGTCACAGCTTGATGCGTGGGGCGCCAACTACCATGGACTATTCTTAGGCAAGCCGGCCGGCGACATTTATATAGATGATAAGGGAATTAAAGATGAAGCGTTCTTTACCGATTAAATTTGTTCCTAAAGGGTGGGGATTCGAAAAGTGGATTGTTAATAATGAAGAGTATTGTGGAAAGGTGCTCTACATTGTAAAAGACAGGAAATGCTCTTGGCACTACCATAAATTGAAAGACGAAGTATTTTATGTTCAAGCTGGCAAGGCGCTTGTAAAATTTTCAGAACACGACAATTTAGATACTGCGCAACAAGTACTACTAGAACGAGGGGATAATTTTCATGTGTGTCGCGGCCTCCGGCATCAAATTTGCGCAATTGAAGATACAGAATTGATTGAGTTTTCTACTCAACACCTTGATAGCGATAGCTACAGAATTAAAAAAGGAGATTAAAAACAAAATGGATATAAATTTAAAATCAGAAAAGCCTCAGCTAATCCACAAAGACCCAAAGTCTTTTGTTATAGGCGGAGATATGGGGGATGTTATCTATCACTTGCTTTTTATAAAAAAGCTTGGGGGCACTAAATATCATATTGATCCGTCCGGTGGGGCAAATGGCGGAAAGGGATATATAAGGGATGGATATATTGCCTGCGGCAATGGTAACCCGGGTAAATTTAATCTCTCTAAGGCACTGTTTCTTTTGCCGCTCTTAAAAGAGCAATCTTATTTGACAGATGTCGATCTTTATACTGGAGACCCTGCAACCGCATGGAAACACTATGATGTTCATACTGGTGAGTATCACAAAGATGATTTGGGAATTCAAAATTTAACATTTTTTCATGCTAAAAAATATGATTTGGATTTGAGTGACTTAGATGATCCATGGCTGGAAGTACCCTCACACCCGCCGCAAGTATCTTTGGGTCCAAATAGAAATATAATTATCAATCGAACCCCGAGATATCGAGGAAATGATAATTATTATTTTTTTAATAGACAGCGGTTCGATCAAAAGGGAGTTTTCGTTGGGCTCCCGGAAGAATATCAGGACTTTCGACAAAGATACGGATGCCCAAATCTCCCATATATAAAAACTGATACGGCTTTAGAATTGGCCGAGGTGGTTAATGCCGGGGATACTTTTGTTGGCAACGGGTCTCTCGCCGCGGCGATCGCGATGGGGCTTGGTAAAAATATAGAATATGAGTTTTGCTCTGTTGCCTGCCACTATATGTTTAATCGCTCCAATATGCAGTTATTTTAAGAGAAAAAAAATGAAAACAGCTTTTATATCATATGTTTTTGGTAATGATCATGCAGTAATTAATTTTGGGACTTTCAAGATGATGGCGTCATTTAACCGATTCCATCCAGATATTCCTTTATATATGCTAACAGAAAAAGAAATTAATAAGGAAGTACAAACCGTAGTTCCCATGAGTCTGGCTTATTTAAACCCGCTGATGACAAGGACAATCGCCGATGATTATGATTTAGTAGTTCATATCGATACAGATATTGTTGTATGCGATCGCTTAGATGAAATTTTAGAGGGCGATTATGATGTTGCCGTAGCTCGTAATAATGCAGACCAAGGCTCCGCCGGTTGCGGCACTCCTCATAATCTTTATGGGAATGTCGACGTTTTTAAATACGCAAATGCTGGGATTGTGGCCTCTACTAAAAAAGAGTTCTGGGATGACTGGGTCGAACTTAACCAGAAGAACTTTAATAAGTATCCCATGCACGAGCAGGATAACTTAAATGAACTCCTTAGCACGGGTAAATACGATGTAAAATGGCTTGATCCTCCCGATGCACCCCTTTATTATAATATCGCTAGTGCATATGGAGACGTTGAAAAATGGAATGGTCGTTGGGACAAGCATTGGGAAAGTTGGGAAAGAATTGAACTTAAAGATGGCAAACTTTGGCTGGATAATAAATTAATAAAAATGCTTCATTATGCTGGAGGGAACACTCCGGATAAATTTAATCTTACAAAGCATTTTTCAGATGAAGTTACCGAACACTTGAAAGATTTATGCAACATACCTAGAAAGTTCGCCGGTGAGTAAAATGAAAATTGCTTTGATAATGACTCTGTATAATGAGTATTATTTAATAGAAAACGCCCTAGATTCCATTCTCGGAAATTCTAAATATGAATGTGATGTGTATGTAAATTTATCGGGCCCAAGATTCGTTAAAAAAAATATTGAATCCTTAGAAAAGATTAAAAATACAAATTATAAAATATTTTTTGGTGCTTCAGGGATGGAAATTCGCAACCATCCAACAATTGCTGAGAATGAATTGATTTATAAAAGCTATAAGGAGCTAGACTATGACCTTGCGATACACGGGTCACCCGACTTTGTTTTTGAAGATAGAGAAAATGGATTTAATAATTTTATAGATATGGCACTGGATCACGTGCAAGATAAATATATAATATCATGTGTAGAGCGCGAGGGTCACGGCGCTCGCGGCCCTTTTCAAATTCGTACGAAAAAATTTATAGAAGAAGTTGGATTCGGTGATTTTAATTTTGTTCCCATGGGAACTTCTGATAATGATCTACATAGAAGAAGCTTGCTTATATTTAATCCCGGACAAGATCTAGAATATTATAATTCTCATGATAATGATATTAATGCCCCTTATGCTGTCGACATAGTGATACCATCAACTCACTTGTCATATACTGATCATGGCTCTCTTGGCATCGACCACACAAATTATTTTCTAAAAAACAGCTCAGATATCCTAAACAAACTGTATTATTTACAAAAATGGGGCGGATTTCCCGGCGCCTTCCCCGGCGCCTCAGGGACAGAAGCATATCTTTATCCGTTCAACGATCCTGATATTTCTCTTAAAATTAGCTATGAACAAATAAGAAATGGTTATTCTAGATATGATAGAAAAGACATAAAACTTTTGAGTATTATATGAAAAATCTTAAATTTAAATGTGTAATAAACCACAATATTAAAAACACCACTATTGATGAGCTTCTAGGACTTTTAGCTTATTTAGGTCGTATTAGCGAAATATTAATAGTTCATCCTAATGCGCCATATAGCGACAAGGGCGGCCGCGGGTGGGGCCATGGCCCAATTAACGCACAAAACACAATTATAAAAATTATTAATTCTGAATATGAAAAACAAGAATTTGAAAAAGTAAAGAATATTTTGAAAGATAAATTAGATTATACAATAGGTGACATTGAAGAAGAATTAATTTCACAAGGGGAAACAGTACTCAGTCTAGACTCAAATGAAATACCTTTGGTTCAATTTTTTGAACATATGCATGAATATCTAGAAATTGGTGATTGTGTAGGTGTTCCGTTGATACATATGAGGTATAAAGATGAATTTATTTTATTAAAAGACATTCATAATGAATCTTCTAGAAAAGTTAAATTTAAAAATTTTTTAAATCAGCCCAATATTTTTCATGAAATAGAAGACACAATAGATATTAGACTTCGAGATAGTTATAACGGCGCCGTCCCGAATATACCACTGTCGTCTAAATGGATTGGCTGGCCAGCATCTAAAACAATATTAAAGCGTGAAAACCAGCAAACCGCTTTCCAGCAAACCGCTTTAGTAACAAATATGCATGTAGCTGTATACAAATTTGAACGAGTAGTAGGAGAATAAAATGGCTGCTCATAATCTTCTTGTAGATGAGGATTTAAATTTTATTATCAATCACGATCTACCTTGGGAAAAATTATATAACTCCACGGTTCTAATCACCGGCGCATCAGGTTTTTTGGCTAGCTATTTGGTAGAAACTTTACTTCATTTAAACGATAAAAAAAATATAAATATTAATATTATTGCATTGGCAAGAAATAAAGAAAAGATCTCCACCAGATTTCAGCGTTATAGAAACAGATCAGATTTAAAATTTCTCATACAAGATGTGTGCGATCCATTAAAGCTGAAGAAAGAAAAAATTGATGTCATAATTCATGCTGCTAGCAACGCCAGCCCGGAATTCTATGATCTAGACCCTGTTGGAACATTAAGCGCCAACATCCTTGGAACAAGAAATCTTTTAGAATTAGCTAAAAAGAACAATGTTAAAAATTTTTTGTTTTTTAGTAGCGGCGGAGTTTATGGAAAAATTGAAAACAAAAAACTTCCAGTAACTGAAATAGACTACGGATATTTGGATCCATTAGAGAAAGGCTCTTGTTATGGCGAGAGCAAAAGAATGGCTGAAACAATGTGTGTAAGCTGGGCACGGCAGTTTAAAATACCTATTAAAATAGTGAGGCCTGGATATGTTTACGGCCCTGGTTTTAATTTAAATGACAAACGTGTTTTTCCTATGTTTATAATGAATATTATTAAAAACAAGGATCTTGCTGTGCATACAAACCAAGCTACGAGGCCATTTTGCTATATAGCAGACGCCACAGCTGCATTCTTTACTGTTCTGCTAAAAGCAAAAAACTGTGAGGCATACAATGTTTCTGCTGGCGAAGAAAGATCGATATTAGAACTAGCAGAACTTTTAATGAACATGGAAAAACAAACAAAAAGTAAGATCATAAAAACTTTTGATGACAAAGAGACTAAAAGCTCAGTGATAAGGAGCGCTTTTTCTATAGAAAAGATAAGATCTTTAGGCTGGACTCCAAAAACAAGCTTTGAAGAAGGCGTTGACCGGACATTACAATTCTATAAAGGGTATGCTAATGAATTATAAGAAAGAATATTCTGATTTTTTATCGAAAATTCATTTTGTGAATAATGACATGTGGTGGAGCGATGAAGATCCTCTTGGATATGAATATCAAAAAACAACAAATTCTGATTTTCTAAAGCCAGTATTACCATATTTTAAGGGTGATTCTGTGGCAATTCAAGCAGGAGGCAACTGTGGTTGGGTGACAAGAGAATTAGCGAACTATTTTCAACATGTTTATACATTCGAGCCAGACCCTTTAAGTTTTTCTTGTATATGTTTAAATTTACCTCAAGGGAATGTACATAAATTTCAAGCTTGTCTAGGAAATGAGCACAAATTAGTAGATATGGTCAAAGATCATGGTAAACATGGCACAGGAGCTGATTATGTTAAAATTAGTGAAACGTCAAAAACAAAAATACCGGTGATATTGATAGATGATTTGAATTTAGATGCATGTGATTTCATACAGCTAGATCTAGAAGGATACGAATATTTTGCCTTACTTGGGGCTGAAAAAACCATCAATAAATTTAAGCCGATACTTTGGATAGAACGTTGTTGGCACCATAGGTTTGGAATCACAGACGAAATGTTTGATGATTTGCTATACAACAAATGGGGCTATAGCTATATTGGAAAATTTGGCAAGCACGACCATGTTTACGGTTTTCAGGAGAAATAAATTGACTATATATGATATTAGCATGTTTTTTAACGAAAACGATTTGTATGAATTAAAACTAAATCAACATTGGGATTTTGTTGATAAGTTTGTCGTCATTGAAGCTGGTCAAGCTCATACGGGGTATAAGAAACCTTTTAATTTCGATCATAAAAGGTTTGAAAAATATAAATCGAAATTGGTATATGTAAATTTTGGAAGCATAGAAGAAGAAATACAGAAAAATCCAAATTTATTAGATGATTTTTCTGTTCACGACAGAAGCAGAGAGGGCAAACATACTCCTGATTGGATCCGTTCAGATTTTCATGGCAATTATTCAGTTAAAGTTCTCACAGATTTGGGAGCCAAAGATGAAGACATTATCTTGAATAACTCTCTAGACGAATTAATAACCAAAGAAGCGTTTGAAGAGGCACTTTTGATTTTTGAAGATAAAACTAAGCTTTATCAATTGAGGCTTGGCAATCAGAATTGTTTAGATGGTAATATGGACCCAATTATGACTAGACCTTCTTTTGGCTTTTTATTGGATTTGTATGTATATAAGTTTAACTTATGGTCCAAAAAATGTGATGTAGGTCAAATAACTGAATTTTCTTTTTTTAAGAAATTTTTACCATCTACTGCAAGAAGTCTCTCAATGAATACACACGAAAACATTGGGCCAAATTCTGGATGGCACTTTAGTTGGATGGACGATACGGATGGGGAAAAGGTACTCGAAAAACAAAAAAGCTGGGGACATTCCCGCGACGCGATTCCAGGCCAGAAAGTAAAATTTGAGCATTCTACCAAAGCAGAGGCTTTACAAAGATTGTTCCTGGATTACCAAATTAGGAAAGTGGATATTTCAGAATCCACACACCCTGGATATTTATTGGATAACTTAGAAAAATATAAAAACTATATTGATTAGTTTTTCTCTTGACGAATATTACTGTATATGTTATATTGGGTCAAATATAGGAGATACCCCACCATGACAGAAAACCTTAATAAACTTGTTATACTTGAATTTGCGAACAATCACATGGGAGATTTAGACCATGGACTTAAAATGGTCGATGAGTTTGCAAAAGTCAAAGAACAATTTAGTGAATTCAATTTCGCAATCAAATTTCAATTTAGGAATATTGACACCTTTATTCATCCTGACTACAAGGATAGGATGGATCTTAAGTATGTAAAGAGGTTTTCGGAAACTCGTTTTACTACTGAACAATTCTTGACGCTTAAGCTGGCCGCCGAGAACCAGGCCTTCGCGACAATCTGTACTGCATTTGATGAAGACTCTGTGTCTCTTATCGAGGATATGAGTTTTTCTGTCATTAAGATTGCTAGTTGCTCTTTTACTGATTGGCCCTTGTTGAATCGCATTGCCAAGACAAATATGCCTGTTATTGCATCAACTGCTGGCACTAGTTTGGATGAGATTGATAACGTAGTTAGTTTTTTTAAAAACAGAAATAAGGACTTGTCTGTCATGCATTGTGTTGGGGAATATCCGACACAAGAAGAGAATCTCCAAGTTAACCAAATTGGATTTCTGAAAGACAGGTATCAGAATATTTCTATTGGGTATTCTACTCATGAGGAACCAGACAATTTTGATTCGGTTATGCTAGCGGTTGCCAAGGGAGCGACTTTGTTTGAAAAGCACGTTGCGGTTGTGACTGATGAGTATGCAAAGAATGCGTATTCTTGTACCCCGGAACAGATGACAAACTGGCTTACTTCTGCTAGTCGAGCATTTAAGATGTGCGGCCTGGAAAACCAGAGACACAGTATCTCTGAAAAAGAGAGCTCAGATCTTCGAAGATTCAAGAGGGGTGTCTTTGCAAAGAGAAAAATTAAAGAAGGGGAAATGATTGACCGTTCAAGTGTATTTTATGCTTGGCCTGCACAAGATGACCAAATTTTAGCAAATGATATGTCGAAGTATACACACTATATTGCGCAAAAATCTTTTGAGCCGAATGAAGCAGTATACAATACTTCGGGTCAAACAAACAAGGTTGAGGTTCGCGAAAAGATTTGGAATGCAGTTCAAGATGTAAAGCAATTCCTCAAAGAATCAGGAGTGGTATATCCTGGGGAAGCAAAACTGGAAATTTCTCATCATTATGGTATTGAAAATTTTTATGATACCGGGATCACTATGATAACTGTTGTAAACAGGGAATATTGTAAAAAGCTAATTATTGCTTTGCCTGGGCAATCACACCCTGAACAATATCACAAAAAGAAAGAAGAAACATTTTTGGTGTTACATGGTGATGTGGATTTATTTTTGAATGATAGGCGGTATTACCTACAGAAAGGCGATGTGATTACAATTGAACCCGGGACTCGCCACAAATTCTCAACAAATTTTGGATGTGTCATTGAAGAAGTGTCTTCGACCCACTATAAGAACGATTCGTACTATACAGATGAATCGATTAGTAAAAATAAGAATAGAAAAACATTTATTACACATTGGATGGACTAGGAATAGATATGCTTGAAAATAGACTAAGCGGATTACAAATAAATATCACGGAGGAGGGTTCCGGAGGTATTCCAAAAGATGGGGATGTGGTACTTATGCATTATGAAATTTGGTCTGGTTCAGGCGTGACAAGCTCTGAATATGACCACAGCAAAGAAGAATATGTGGACGATATCTACGACAGCACATATGATGAAAAAAGCCCATATAGTGGCCCAATTGAGATTATTGTTGGTACTGAAACCCCCAAAGATGAAATATATACAAAGGGGCAATCAATCAAGGGCATAGATGAGGCACTGAAGTCTCTTAGGGTGGGCGGGAAGGCAGAATTACTTATTCCCCCTAGTTTGGCTTATGGGGAAGAAGGTGCTAGTAGTTTTCATACATTTCACGGATATAGAACTCCACCGACTATGCCAACCAGATGCAATGTAGAGTTGGTGGAAATAAAAAGTTCATTGAAAGAAGAAAAAGCCGTTACAGACAGTGGACCAGCTTACGAAGCATTATAGGGAAATAAATGAAAAAGCTATCGGATTATGTAATTGACTTTGTTCAGAAACAAGGTGTTAAAGATGTGTTTATGCTTCCCGGTGGTGGCTGCATACACTTAGTCGACTCACTTGGCAAGAGTGATGTTAATTTTGTTTGTAATTTACATGAACAAGCATGTAGCATTGCAGCCGACGCATATGGGCAGTATACAAACAATCTAGGTGTCTGCATGGTTACTACTGGGCCGGGTGGGACAAATGCTATGACTGGTCTAGCAGCCGCATGGCTTGATTCTACTCCCATGTTAATATTATCTGGCCAGGTGCAGAAGAAAGATATGATTGGCTCTCGCGGCACTAGGCAAATTGGATTTCAAGAAATTGATATGGTTGGTGTTGTTAAACCGCTAACGAAGTATGCTGTTACAGTTATAGAGCCATATGCCATTAAATATCATTTGGAAAAAGCAGTTCATTTAGCTAAGACGGGTCGTCCGGGCCCAGTTTGGGTAGATATCCCTCTAGATGTTCAGGCAGTTATGATAGATGAGAGGGAGCTCAAAGGTTACACACTGCCCCCAACAAAGAAAACAAATCTCGAAGAAGTTGTTTCAGACGTGATAGAGGGGCTTAATAAATCTGAGCGCCCAGTCTTTTTGGTAGGCAACGGGGTGCGTCTATCTAATGCTATAGAGGCTTTTACAGAGCTGGCAAATCTATTGTCAATTCCTGTTTTAACAACGTGGAAGGCTTTGGACTTTTTAGAAGAAGAGCACCCCCTATTCGTAGGCCGGCCCGGCGGCGTCGGCCAACGAGGTGCTAATTTCTCACAGCAGAACTCTGATTTTTTGATTAGCCTAGGCGCTCGTCTAGACCATGGCCAAACAGCATACCAGCATAAGTACTTTGCCCGCGGTGCCAAAAAGGTAATCGTTGATATCGATCCAACTGAGATAAAAAAACTAGAAATGGATATTGAATATCCCATAGAGGCTAGCGCAGCCGACTTTATAGAAGAGATGTTATCACAGAAGGATAAATTTAAGGTAACGCCCCCCGAGTGGTTAGCCAAGTGTAAAGAGTGGCAGAAAAGATATCCCGTTATTCTTCCTGAATACTGGGAAGAGACGGAACACGTCAACAATTATGTTTTTATCGATGCTCTATCAGACGCCCTTCCTGAAAATTCCCTATTAATACCTGGTAGTTCTGGTGGCTGCAGCGAAGTTACAATGCAGGCTTTCCGCGTGAAGAAGGGGACCAGAGTTTTTAACAGCGAAGGGCTGGGGCCTATGGGTTTTGGCATTGCCGCGGCAATTGGGGGCTGTATCGCTGCGAACCGACAAGAGACCGTGTGTATCGATGGCGATGGCGGATTTATTATGAATATCCAGGAACTTCAAGTAGTTAAAAGATTAAATTTGCCCATTAAGTTCTTTGTGTTAAATAATAACGGGTATGTCTCAATTCGCAATACTCAAAATAAACATTTTGGTGGCCATCTGGTTGCCAGTGGCGCCACCAGCGGCTTAACACTCCCAAGCTTACAAAAGAATGCCGCGGCATATGATATTCCGTATCGCTGTATTCATACTCCCCATAATATCCAGGAGGATATCTCGTCGGCGCTAGCGGCCGATGGGCCCCTTATATGTGAAATAATGCTACCCTCCACTCACGTCACAGCGCCTAAGGCATCTGTTTATAAAAAGGAAGACGGTTCCTTTGCAGCACGCCCGATGGAAGACTTGGCACCCTTCTTAGATAGAAAAGAGTTTAGGAACAATATGGTTATTGAGATTGTAGATGACTAAGAGAATCCTTATTACGGGCGGCCAAGGATTTATAGCTCAAAGCTTGCTAGAAGCGTTTCAGGACACTTACGAGGTAATTTGTGTGGGCAGGTCTCTTCTAGACCTCCTAGACTCTCAAAAAGTATACAATTACATCAAAAATGGCCAATTTGACGTTGTTATTCATACTGCAAACTACGATGCAGCGCCTGTATTTACTACAAAAGACCCCACTAAAGTACTAGACCAGAACCTAAAAATGTTCTTTAACATAGTTAGATGCAGCGATTTCTTTGGTAAGATGCTCTATTTTGGCTCCGGAGCCGAATTTAGCCGCCCCCACTGGGTACCCATGATGACAGAAGACTACTTTGATATGCACATTCCCACTGATCAGTACGGACTTTCTAAGTATATTATGACAAAATATGCTGAAAAGGCTACTAATATCTACAATTTACGATTATTTGGGGTTATTGGCGAGCGCGATGATTGGCGTTATAGATTTGTTTCATTGGCGTGTTGCAAAGCACTCTACAATATGCCAATTACTTTCCGCCAAAATATCTTTTTTGACTTTCTCTACATAAAAGACTTGACAAACATCGTAAAATGGTTTATGCTTAATATAGCAACACACAAGATTTATAATGTTTGTACGGGCACCGTGTCTGACTATCAATCGATAGCGGAGAAGATATGCCAGATTGCCGATAAAGATCTTGAAATTATCCCCTCAACGGGAGGTTTGGGTGTAGAATATAGCGGCGATAACTCTCGCTTAATGGAAGAAATAGATTATGAGTTCGCTCCCCTGGAAAAATCTCTTGAAAGAATTTATGGATGGACAGAACGTCACCGAGATTCTATCGACATCTCTCAGTTCCAATACTGAAAGTACTCCTGCGCACGTAAAAGAGGCTATAGCGGTGATAGATGGGGTGGTATATGAGCATCGTAGTTGGCCAGATGCGAATGGGTTGCCCTTAGATATTTTTTATTTGTCTACGAGGCTTTCACCTACTCTAAATGTTGATCTTCTTATCAAAGACGAGAAGGAAAGAACACTGCTGGCCTGGCGAGATGACCGTACGGCTGGGTCTGGATGGCATATCCCGGGAGGAATTGTGAGATCTAAAGAGACTCTTCTTGACCGGGTATATAAAGTAGCCGCCGAAGAACTCGAAACGGCTGTAAAAGTCAACCCAGTACCCATTAGTCACAACGAGGTTATTCGATCTCACCATACACGTGGTCACTTTTATTCGATATTGTTTTCTTGTACGCTCGACAGTTCTTATGTGCCTGCTAACACTGGTCTCGTCCCCGGTGAAGCGGGGTACCTGCGATGGCACAACGGCGCCCCAGACAATCTAGTCGACGTTCATGAGATGTACCGGGAGCACATAGGGTGACACAGATACACTGCCGAGTTTGTGAGGGGGCCTTTTATACCGATCCCATATTACAGTTTAGTAATATGCCAAAGGCGGCGCAGTACTTTCCGGACATTGACACATTACAAGATGATAGTGGGGTCGACTTGGAGGTGTGTCAATGCAGCGCATGCGGCCTTGTGCAGCTTAGCAACAGGCCGGTCCCCTATTATAAAGAAGTTATTAGAGCGTCTGCTTTTTCTGCGGAGATGAAAGAATTTAAAAAGAACCAGATCGCAGAATTTGTAATAAAACAATCACTTTGTGGTAAAAAAGCTTTGGAGGTTGGCGCCGGAAAAGGAGAATATCTGTCACTAATGGTTGAAGCCGGACTTGATGCGCGTGGAATAGAATATGCCCAAGACTCAATTGCGGCTTGTGTGGGGGACGGATTGCAAGTGTCCAAAGATTATATTGATGATCCCGGACAGCAATTACAGGGCGCCCCCTACGATGCATTTTTTATTTTTAATTTTTTTGAACATCTGCCAGACCCCAATAGTACCCTCCGAGCACTACATCAGAACCTTACACCAGACGGAATTGGATTAATTGAGGTTCCTAACTTTGATATGATATTAAAGAATAATTTATTTACTGAATTTATTGGGGATCATTTATTTTACTTTACGAAAGAAACTTTAAGATCGATATTAGAAAGAAATGGCTATGAGGTTATAGAATGTAAAGAAATATGGTATAATTATATCTTATCGGCTACTGTTAAAAAGAGACAGAGGGTTGATGTAAGAAATTTTGATATTCATCGCAACAAACTCCGCCGCGAAATCCACGAATATATTGATTCGCATAACAGGGTGGCGGTATGGGGCGCGGGCCATCAATCGTTAGCGGCCCTAGCGTTATTAGATCTCGGCGATAAAATTAAATATATTGTCGACTCGGCGCCATTCAAGCAGGAGAAATATACGCCGGCTACTCACCTTCCTATTTTGTCACCATCGAGCTTAAATGTAGAGCCCGTTGATGCTATTATAATAATGGCAGCTAGTTACTCTGATTCTGTAGCGCGGAAAGTTCGAAGCGGTTTTGATCCTCGAATACATGTAGCCATTTTACGAGACTCGGGTTTGGAAGAAGTATGAGCATAATTAACCAGAGTGGTTTAAAAATGGAAATCAGAGTTTAAAAATGGCAAAGAAGAAAGAGTTCAAATCAAACGTAACCGGAGAAGAGTGGCATAAGCATAGTTCTAAAAGGTGGAACAAAACGATAAACCAAATTGGGGTTATCATGGAAGACGAGGTCCATCAAGGTAAGAACGGGACTACTGTTACCTTGACAAAGGGGAGCGAAGTGATTATAGATGATATTCGGGGCCGCATCAAACCTCAATATCGAGTTAAAGATATTAATGGGAAAATTTGGTTTGTATCTGCTTTGAATGTTGAGGTGATTAGGAATGAATCCCGGGAGGCTGATGTCAGCGGCCACGGGTATAGAGGGGGCGTCAGGCATGATGGTACTCGCGCGGCACCATATCGCTATGAGGTTTCGAAGACTACAAAACAAGAACTAGACGAATTAAAAGCAACAAAGAAAAAAAAAGGAGAAAAATAAATGGCCAATTCACATGACGTTATGTTTCAAACGCCTTTAGAAGGCAATAAGCACGATCACGAGTTTCCATGGAGCGACGACGAACTGCGCAGCTTAGTACAAAATAAAACACCAGAGGAGCTAGATCAAATGGCTTCCGGCAAGGTGATGCAACACACTACGGTTAAGGACGAGAGCCTTCGGCAAAATTGGTTAAAGTCTCATAAGCCTCTCGTTTACGAAAAAATGATGAACTACCCGGAGAAGATTGCACGAGGTGAGAGTATTGCGATCATTCAGTTCCAATATGATTATCTTTGTAATTTTGACTGCGAGCATTGTTGTATCGATAAGTTTTATGTGCCTGCAGATTGGGAGAAGGCCCGCGGCAGCCGGAAGTTCGAATTAGAGGACGTCCGCCGCCTGTCGAAAGAGGCCGACGAGATGGGTCTTGCAAATTTTGTCATTACTGGTGGCGAACCGCTGCTGCTTAAAGAGTATGATCAGCTTGTCGAGGCCATCGACCCAGAAAAATTCTATCTAGTCACTGATTCTAATGGGTGGTTTTTAGATCTTGAAAAGGCTAAACACCTTAAGAAGATTGGTGTCGATAAGGTTCAGTTAAGCCTGGATGGCGCCGATGCCGAAAGTCACGATACTTTCCGTCGGGCGCCCGGATCTTTTGACCGCGTAATGAAAGCGGTAGATGCCTGCAAGGAAGCTGACTTACATGTAATCTTATCCACTGTTATTTGGAAGGATAGGATTTATACCGAAGAGTGGCGCAAGTTCCTCGACTTCGCTCAGTCAAAGGAAGTAGGCACTTATGTCGTATACGCCAAGCCTGTGGGAGCCTATGAGGGTATCACAGAGCAGATGATGACCGAGAAAGAAGGTAAGATTCTGCAACAGTTTGAGGAGGAGTATGATATCTTCACTCATATGACGCCTTCGTATGGTCGAGATATTGGATGTATTGCGGTTAAGCGGATGGTTCCTATCTCACGCTATGGTGATGTGATGCCGTGCCCTTATCAACATATTTCACTAGGCAACTTTTTTGAAGAGCCCTTAAACGATATTATTGGCCGCGGCCTCAATATTAAATGGTTTGATCCACGCAAAAATATGCCGTGCATATGCGGAGTTGATAAAGGCTTTATCCAGAATGTTATTTCTAAGTCTTATGGAGATAATGAGGTTCCGGTCCGGTATGACCAGGTTTTAACTGAAGATGATTTTATGGATAAAACAAACATGGGAGACGTGCAGTCGGGTACCGGTTGCGGTGCATCCAATCCTACGTGGGAGAATGCCCCTCTGATTACGCTGAAAGGAAAGAAACTTAAGGCTTTTGATCCCGTTAAAGATTCGATGGAGAGAGCTACGTAAGATGGTCACATTTACTGATAAAGCTGTCGCCGCGCTAAAAGAATCTTTAGAGGAAGGCGATACTGTTCGCGTCGCGGTGATGGGGGGAGGATGTTCAGGGATGTCTTATTCTCTTAGTATAGAAGAAGACGAATCTGACGAAGAAGACATGCTTTTAGAATATGGGGATATTAAAATTTATGTGGATCCTCATAGCTCGTTTATTTTAAATGATACGACAATCGATTATGTTATCAGCTTGCAGCAACGGGGTTTTATATTTAATAACCCCAATGCCAATACCACATGTGGATGCGGGTCATCCTTTTCATAGGAGAAATATCATGGCATATACCAAGAAAGTACTAGATCACTTTGATAATCCCAGAAACGTGGGGTCTCTAGATAAAAATGACACGGATGTCGGGACTGGTATAGTGGGCGCACCTGAGTGCGGTGACGTTATGAAACTTCAGATTCGCGTGGAGGAGGATCGCATTGTCGAGGCTAGATTTAAGACTTTTGGTTGTGGGTCCGCTATCGCTGCTTCGTCTTTGGCTACCGAATGGGTTAAAGGAAAAACTCTACAGGAAGCTGTACAAATAGAAAATACTGATATCGTTGAGGAGTTTAGCTTACCTCCGGTTAAAATTCATTGCTCTGTATTAGCGGAAGAGGCGATTAAGGCAGCCATCTTAGATTATGAAGTAAAATGCGGCTGCAATGTAAAAACGAACCCATAACTGTTATACTATATACTGAGAAAGACAATAATACAAAATGAGTAGAAAAAAAGTTTGGTATGCACCAAATGGCTTTGAAGCATATGGAGAAGAAGAAATCAAAGCTGTTGAAGAATGCTTGAGAGATGGTTGGTTAGCAGGCTTTGGTAAACGCACAATAGAATTCGAAGAAAAGATTGCTGACTTTTTTGGTAAAAAATATGGTGTGTTCGTTAACTCAGGCTCTTCGGCTTGTCTGCTAGCAATTGCTAGCTTACAGTTGGAGGAGGGAGCGGAAATTATTACTCCTGCCTGTACCTTCTCGACAACTCTGGCCCCGATAGTTCAGCTTGGTCTAACTCCCGTTTTTTGTGACGTGGAATTAAATACATATGTGCCAAGTGTTGAAGCTGTCCTAGAAAAAATTACACCTAAGACCGCGGCCCTTATGATTCCAAACTTGATTGGGAATAAGCCCGATTGGAAAACCTTGCGTGCACGCTTACAAGAAATAGGGCGCCGGGACATTTGCCTTATTGAAGATTCCGCCGATACAATTACCAGCACTCCGGAAAGTGATATTTCTACTACGAGCTTTTATGCTAGCCATGTTATTACAGCCGGCGGCGCGGGAGGAATGGTAATGTTTAATGATCCCCGCTACCGCGACGTGGCTTTGCAATATAGAGATTGGGGACGTGTAGGCAATAATTCGGAACATGTCGATGAGCGCTTTAATCATGAAGTCGATGGTATTCCTTATGATTTTAAATTTTTATATGGAGTTCTGGGGTACAACTTTAAGTCAGCTGAAATGAATGCTGCCTTTGGGCTCGTACAACTTAAGAGGTTTGAGACGTTTCGTCATCACAGGCGGGCAAATATCGAACGCTATTTAGCTAACTTGCAAGACATAAGGGAATTAATTCTTCCTGATGACTCAATAAAGCCAAACTGGTTAGCCATCCCATTACAGACAGAAAGACGTTTAGAATTGCTAACTTTTTTGGAAGAAAACAACATTCAGACGCGAGTTACTTTTGCGGGAAATGTGACGCGACATCCTGCTTATAGAAAATACTTACAAGAATTTGAAAATTCTGATATCATTATGAGAAATGGGTTCCTCTTGGGTGCACATCATGGTATGACCCTTGAAGATGTTGATTATGTATGCGACAAAATTAAAGAATTCTTTAGACACATAGAAAAGAAAAGGTGATGAAAATAATATATGTTACAGGGTGCCTAGGGTTTATGGCATCGTACTTTACGCGCGCAGCTTTGGAAAGGGGGTGGCGTGTCCGCGGCATTGATAAATTTACATACGCCGCAAATCGTCATTTATTACAAGAATTTTATCAATATCCTAATTTTACATTTGAAGAAATGGACATTAAGGATTTAAAGCGTCTTTATGATTGTGATTATGTAGTAAATTTTGCAGCAGAGTCACATGTCGGGAATAGCATCATTAATAGTGATGATTTTATTGATAGCAATGTTGTGGGGGTGAAAAATCTTCTTGACCTTGTTAGATTTAAACCAATTAATTGCAATGATCGGCCTATATTCTTTCACATTAGTACTGACGAGGTATATGGGGATATTATAGCGGGCGCCCACACAGAGAAAGATCTTCTCAAGCCCAGCAACCCTTATTCAGCTGCCAAAGCCGCGGGTGATATGCTAATTCACGCCTGGGCCCGAACGTATGACATCAAGTATATTATATTACGACCTACCAACAATTATGGCATAGGCCAATATCCGGAAAAGCTTGTTCCTCTGGCAGTAAAAAATCTTTTAAGAGGAAGGCCTATCAGACTCCACAACCAGGGTACCCCGGTACGTAATTGGCTCCACGCTGCAGATACGGCATCGGCTGTGATGGCTATCATAGACTCCGCCCGCGAAAATGAAATTTATAATGTGGCCGGCGGTTTCGAGCAGACCAACAAAGAAACAGTTCGAAAGATAATAATGGCTTTCAATAATTCAGCGAAGGATTGGGAAAAGTATGTAGACTTTTCTGCTGAACGACCGGGCCAGGATGTACGATATGCTTTAGATGATTCTAAATTAAGAGAATTGGGCTGGTCTCCTAAAAAAATCTTTGATGAAGAAATACCGAGAATCGTGAAATACTATAAAAACAATTTTATTTGGTAATACAAGAAAGGAAAAAAATGAAACTATCAAACCAAGCAATGGGGGCCTTAATGATGGCCTTACAAAAATCATTAATGGAACAAAGCGATATTATTCCAATGTTGGCAGAAATGGACTTTGATAAAGCCCCAGATGCAAAGCGATGGGGGGGCAAACATACTCAATTAATAGTCAATAACCCCCCCATAGTGTCACTGGAAAACGCGACACTAAAAGATTAAAAATTGAAAGGAGAAAAAAGAAATGACTACAAGAAGTAAAAGAGAGAAAAACAGCGCTGTTGATGTTGTTACAGAAACCCAGGTTAGGGATATAACTGATGAAATGCTTCGAAAAGCTTTCCGCGACCAAGCTCGAGATCTGGAAAAGCATTTGAAGGATATTCATACCAGGCTAACAAAGCTAGAGAAATAAAAGTGCCCAGATACGTGTATCGATGTACGGAATGTGAGGAACTATCAACAATTTCTCACTTATCTGACGAAACCGCGACGTCGTGCCCCAAATGTAAAAGTCCATCTGGCTTGGTTAAGGTTTTGACAAATTTTCTTTCAAATAAGAAAAAAACAACAAAAACAAAAGTTGGTCAAATAACTGAAGATTTCATTCAAGATGCACGCCAAGATCTAGAACAGCAAAAACAAAAAATGTCCAACTAGACCATAAAATGTCCTATGTTATAATAACAGTATCAGTCTTAATCAATATACTATTAATTTGGTATATAATTGCACTGCTCAGAAAATTTATGTTTATTTCGAGCAGTTTATCTGACTTGTTTTTAATGATGAGGGCATTTCAAATATTTATAAAATCATTATATGGGATGGACAATTATCATGGGGAACCAATGATCCAAGAAATGATCTTCAGGATTAAAGAAGTGGTAACTGAAATAGAAAATTTTAGAGATATTTTTGAACCCACATTGGATGACGAATTAGAGGAAGAACTTGATGAATCAGAAGAAGAAGAAGCGTCGATCTCGCACTAAAAATCATTATTTTACAAAAGTACATGAAGATGCAATAGTAAAATATGCCAACACCAATGACCTTGAATTAAGAACAAAGCTGTATGTGGAATACATTCAGCCGGCGCTTGATCAGATGGTGGATAAAATTATCTATACTTATCGTTTTACTAGTCTTCCAAATATAGATTATTTGAAAGATGATTGTAAGGTGTGGCTAACTACTATACTTAATAAGTACGATCCTAATAAGGGGTCAAAAGCGTTTTCATACTTTTCCGTTGTAACTAAGAACTGGTTTATTCACAAGGTTAAGAGAACTCAAAAGAGAAATCGAACTGAAGTCTTCATGGAAGACATGTTGAATGAGCTCGAAGAAGACCTGATTTCGCATGCGCCTACCTATGAGAAAAAGAG
>Ga0208156_1000198_pt1 | contig 30285 bp, 35 predicted proteins | sample 1_EtaG_FD_184073 | JGI IMG/M metagenome (GOLD analysis project Ga0208156, IMG submission 184073) | Marine viral communities from the Subarctic Pacific Ocean - 1_ETSP_OMZ_AT15124 metaG (SPAdes) (version 2) | ecosystem: Environmental > Aquatic > Marine > Oceanic | place: Pacific Ocean | collected...
GCGGTCGCTCCGGCAACGGCTTTCGAATACGCGCTGACCGTCCGCGACCTTGCTTTGCGCCGCGGACTGATCGCCGTAGGCGAGGACTTGCTCGCCCGGGCCTATTCGGGCGAGGCCGGGGCCGCCGGCATCGTCGCGGCCACCGAGGAACAACTCGCCGCGCTGGCCGATGCGCCGGAAACGGGCGCTCAAGCTCTCGCCGCGACGATGCCCGCATCCCTGGAGGCCGTCGAGGCGGCGAGTCGTGGCGACGGACCCGACGCGGTCAAAACCGGACTCGTCGGCCTGGACAAGATCATCGGCGGACTCGCGGCGCCGGACTTGGTTGTACTCGCCGGCCGCCCGGCGATGGGTAAAACGGCGCTGGCCGTGACCATCGCGCACCATGTTGCCCGGACTGGCAAGCCGGTGGCCTTTTTCTCGCTCGAAATGTCGGCCCACCAGTTAAACTTGCGGTTATTGAGCATGGCGACAGGAATCGATCTGGAACGCCTGCGCTCTGGCGAGGTCGGCGCCGAGGAATTGCCCAGACTCCACGCCGCCGCCGCCACGCTCGCGGACCTGCCTCTGTATATCGACGATACCGCCGCGCCCACCGCCGCCGATATCCGCTCGCGGGCAAGGCGCATCAAGCGCAAGCACGGCATCAGCCTGGTCGTTATCGACTATCTGCAATTGCTCAGGCCGCCAGACCGCTACGCCGGCCAGCGAGTCCATGAGGTGGCCGAGATGTCGGCCAGCATGAAAGGCATGGCGAAAGACCTGGACGCGCCTGTCATTCTGCTGTCTCAGCTATCCCGCGCCGTTGAGGCCAGGGACGACCACCGGCCCAGGCTGTCGGATTTGCGCGACTCCGGGTCCATCGAGCAGGACGCTGACATCGTCGGCTTTATTTTCCGTGAGGAATATTATCTACGACAGGCCGAGCCGCAGACAGGATCGAGGCAGCACGAGGATTGGCTGGCCGATCTTGCGAGTGCGAAAAATAAGGCCACGGTTATCGTGGCCAAACAGCGCCAGGGGCCGACGGGCAGGGTGGACCTGCACTGGGACGCGTCTTGCACAAGATTTGGAAATTTTGCGAGGTGAAACATGGCGAGAATTAGAACGATCAAGCCCGAGTACTGGACCAGCGTCCAGGTCGTCGAGTGTTCCATGCCGGCGAGGCTGCTATTCATCGGACTCTGGAATTTCGCGGACGACGCGGGCCGCATTAGAGACGTGCCGCGTCAAATCAAGATGAAAATTTTCCCTGGCGACGACCTACCGGCGGATGACGTTCACGGATTGCTCACTGAGCTATCACGCAATAGCCTGATCCACCGTTACACCGTTGATAATAAAGGATATATCCAGATTACAGGCTGGCACCACCAGAAGATAAACCGGCCGAATCCGACAAATATCCCCGCCAATCCCGGAGCGATCAGTGAGCAAACACCCCCGGAAGGGAAGGTAAGGGAAGGGAAGGGAAGGGAAGAAAAAGAAAGCCTAACGGCTTTCCCAAAAGAAAGGCCGAATCCGACAAGCGTTCCCGCCAATCCCGGAAAGCCAAGGTCAGGAATATTGGCCAAGCGAGAGACTCGCATCGCCAACGGCTGGACCCTGCCCGAGGCCTGGCGAGTATGGGCCAGGCAAGAGCACCCGGCCGTGGACCTTGCCCGGCAAGCCGATCAATTCCGCGATCATTGGCTGGCGAAGGCCGGGAAGGACGGCGCAAAACTCGATTGGTTTGCCACGTGGCGCAACTGGGTCCGGCGGGCCGAAGAGTACCGCGCGAAAAGTCCCGGCCGCGCTGAAGACATTTCCTTGGCCGATAGGAACGATGCGAACTGGCGGAAACGCGCCGCAGCGGCGGCAAAGTGTGGGATGGCGACGGGCTGGCCGGAAGAGGTCTATGGCCCGCGACCAGGCCAGCCCGGCTGCGAGATGCCAGCGGACATTGTCGCGGAATATGGGCTGGCGCCGGTGGGAGGCGACGCATGAAAGCGAAGGAACGAGACCTCATGCTGAAGACATTTCCTTGGCCGAGAGAAACGATGCGCACCGTCCTCGACAGGGCTTCCGCGAAACGAGCATTCGAGGAGCATTCGCGGGCGGCGGGGACGCCCGCCCCCGCCCAGGGGCGAGCGGATGAAAATGTCCAGGGTTCTGATCGCCTGGATGAATTTGCAGCCCACGGCGCCGCTACCCCCGGAGAACGGTTGCGGCTGCTGGCGTTGGCGGCGCGGCATTGCCGGTGAGGCCGGCGGAGAGGTGTTCGCGCGAGATTCATGCGGGAGGCGGCGGCCAAGGAACACGAAAGGGCGGGCCCGGGCGACGCCCGCGCCCACAGGACTCGGGGGCGGACTTCCAGGGGCCGCGCCGGCCGGTCCCTCACAACAAGGCTCCCTGCCCAGGCGGCGCCCTCGATGGCATGTTAACCCGCCAAGGGAGCCGCGCCGGCCCAACCGCCTACCCGCCTGTGGTTCGGGAAGTCGCACCAGGAAAATGGGAGTCGCCAATGGGAGTCGCGAAACCGGGATGGAGGACGAAAAAAGCAAGGCGCCGCCGTCCACGCCGAACCACGCCGATCAAGATTGGGCCGACGCTGGAATATCTCGCCAAGCGCCTGGCGCTGGCGGCGGGGACAAGAGGGGCGGACGCATACGACAGATGTGGTTATCCGCTTGGCTGGCTCTTGGCGCATAAGCACATCACACGTGAAGAGCACGACCGTGGCATCGAATACGCCCGCCTGCACTACGCCGCCGTTGGCAAGCCATTCCCAAAAACACTCGCCATCGAGAAAGAGTGGCCAGAACGCACGGAACGCTCGGACGAGGATGAAGAGCGTATCGAGCGGCGATACCGGCGAGCCCGTGAGGCCCTGCTCAGGGAAGGCCAAGTTGTCGCCGTCGCCGTCGAGGCCGCCGCCGTCCGCGAGGACATGAGCGCGGTCCTAGACAAAACCCTTCGCCCAGCCATCAAGCACGGCCTCAGAGTCTTGGCACAAAACACCACATGGGGCCGGTGAAAGCGGGGTGAGCACAAAATATTGACATTCCGGCCGGTTATGTATAAAACACTCTGCATGTATGGGGTCGTGCGATCTGAGTGATCGCCCGGCCCTTTTTGCGTGGGGCGAGCGGGGGGCATCGCCTATGCCAGGAAGCAAAATCCGCACCCCGGCAAATGAGATAATTTTGCGGGACATGTGGGCAAAAAAAAGTGATGTCCAGGCTATCGCTCGCGCTGTCAACGCCTCGTCGGATTCAATTCATCGGTGGCTCCACGACCTGGGTCTGAAGCACATTGAGTCGGGCAGCAATCTCGCGGGGACCAAGCGGCCGGCAAATGACCCAGAGCGAGCGCCACGAAAGTGCCTTCAGTGCGGCGCGATGTTCCGCTCCGAATGGATTGGTAACCGTCGGTGCTTAGGCTGCAAAGACCGGGACGAGGACGACCAGGCAGAGGTCGTGCTTGCGTTGGATCAAGCGGGCCGCCGGCAGGCCGAGGTCGTGCTTGCGCTTGACCCCCTATCGGGACGCGGCGAGTGGGTGGCGTGACTGAGGAGACTAGGCGGGTGTGTTTCGGTGGAAGCGATGTTCCAACAGGGCCGCCGGCTGGTCCTCTAACGCAGAAGTTGACGCGCTACGGCGGCGATCAATCAGGGCGGGTGATTAAGTCCCTTCCCGGCGGCGTGGAATACAGGGAATCATGGCCGTCAGAGGTTGAGTTTTTCCGTAAAAATCCAAAGGTTGCGGGAATGGCGGCTGAAGACAATAAAGTCATCCTGAACCCGTATTCTAATTTGAATGAAGACCAAAAAAATGCAGTGTTGCTGAACGAAGCGGCGAGGGTGGTAATGCGGCGCCCTGGCCTGGGGCCGACCTTCGGGTTGACCGATCAGCAAAAAGCCCAGTTCCAGGGATATGGTGCTGGCGAGGATATCCGGGCCACAGTTGCTGCGAGGATTCTATCCAACGACTCTTCTGCGGGAACCCCGACACAAGAGCAGCAGGATTTTGTTAAGAGGCTAGCTGCGGAGATGGGTCTAAAATGAAGGTAGCTCTTACGCCGGTCGGCCAGGTCGTGCCGTATGCTCGGAACCCGCGCAAGAACGATGCCGCCGTTGCCAAGGTGGCAGCAAGCATTAAGGAATTTGGTTTCCGCCAACCCATCGTGGTTGATGAGGAAATGGTGGTCATCGCCGGCCACACCCGCCTCTTGGCAGCGCGGCAGCTTGGTGTAGCCAAGGTTCCGGTCCACATCGCAGAGGGATTGACCGATACCCAGGCCAAAGCCTACCGCCTCGCGGACAACCGCACCGGCCAGGACGCCGAGTGGGACATGGACTTGCTCGGCCTGGAAATGCGGGACTTGGACGCAGAAGGGTTCGACCTCGATCTTACCGGATTCGGGGAAATGGAACTACAGTCGTTAATGGCTGACAAAACCGAAGGATTGACCGACCCCGACGAAGTCCCCCCGGTTCCCGACGATCCGGTGACAAAGCCGGGGGACACATGGATACTCGGCAAGCACCGCCTACGCTGCGGCGATAGTACAAGCGCTGATGATGTTAGCGCATTGCTGGTGGACGTAGAGCCGCACCTTATGGTGACGGACCCGCCGTATGGGGTGGAATACGACGCGGATTGGCGTAACAAGGCAAAACGGGCCGATGGGACGCCTATCGGAGCCAGCGCGATTGGCACTGTAGCCAACGACGGCGTGGCCGATTGGCGGGAAGCCTGGGCGCTGTTTCCCGGTGATGTGGCCTATGTGTGGCACGGTGGACTTCACGCTGGAACGGTAGCCGATAGCCTTGCAGCCAACGGCTTTATTGCGCGGTCTCAAATTATATGGGCGAAGAACGTGATGGTGATGTCGAGGGGGGATTACCATTGGCAACATGAGCCTTGCTGGTATGCGGTAAAGAAAGGGTCGAGGGGGTACTACGATGGGGGACGCAAACAGACGACACTCTGGAATATAGACAAACCGTCAAAGTCCGAAACAGGCCACAGCACACAAAAACCCGTCGAGTGCATGAAGCGCCCCATCGAGAACAACAGCAGCCCCGGCCAAGCGGTATATGATCCATTCCTTGGCAGTGGCACGACGGTGATTGCGGCAGAGATGACGGGCCGGCAATGCCTGGGCCTGGAGATTGCCCCGGCCTACTGCGATGTGATCGTAAAGCGGTGGCAGGGCTTCACCGGAGAGCAAGCAAAGCTAGAGGGTAGTGGAGATTTATTCCCCACTATAAAAAATGCAAATGCCGCGTAATGGAGCGCCGACGTTCAAGCCCACCGACGACGAGCGCAAGCTGGTCGAGCAGATGAGTGCCGTTGGAATCCCGCAGGAGTCCATCTGCCAGGTGGTCCGGGACGGCATCGACGACAAGACCCTGCGAAAGCACTTCCGCAAGGAACTGGATACGGCGGCGCCCAAGGCGAACGCCAATGTAGCCGGCATGTTATACAACAAGGCCTTGGGCGGCGACATAGCGGCGTGCATCTGGTGGACAAAAGCCCGCATGAAGTGGGCGGAAAAACGTGAACTCGAACACGCCGGCAAGGACGGCGGGCCGATCATTCTATGGGGCAGCAAGCCAGGATAGGGGCCGCCGCTGCGGCCTTCGATGACTTCATGCGGCCAAGCCGCTACAAGGCGCTGTATGGCGGCCGAGGTTCGGCAAAGTCGCACTTCTTCGCCGAGGCGATGGTCGCCAACGCGGCGCAGAACGAGGGCTTCCGAGCCGTTTGCATCCGGGAAGTGCAGAAGTCGCTCAAAGAGAGCGCCAAGCGTCTGATTGAAGACAAGATAGAACGGCTCGGGTTTGGCTCAGCATTCAAGGTGCTGAACGACCAGATAATCACGCCAGGCGGTGGGGCCATAATCTTCCAGGGGATGCAGGACCACACGGCGGAAAGCATAAAATCTCTATTCGGCGCAAACGTGGCCTGGGTCGAGGAATCGCAGACATTATCCGCGAAGTCCCTGGAATTGCTCAGACCGACGATCCGCGCCGAGGGCTCGGAATTATGGTTCTCTTGGAACCCTCGCAGCGCCGCCGACCCGGTTGACGTGTTCTTTCGTGGGCCAACCCCGCCAGAGAATGCCATTATTCTTAGCATCAATTACGACCAGAACAAGTTCTTCCCCGCCGAGTTGGAGGCGGAGCGCCAATACGACCAGGAACACCGCCGCGAACGTTACGGGCATGTCTGGCTCGGTGAATATGAGCCGATGGCCGTCGGCGCCATCTGGGATCGCCTGACGTTGCACCAGGGCCGCAGGGCCGAAGCCCCGGACCTTGAGAGGATCGTGGTCGCTGTAGACCCGGCGGTATCCGCCGAGACGGGGGCCGACGACCACGGGATCATCGTGGCCGCCGCCGGCGCAGATCAGCGGGGTTACGTTCTCGAAGACGCGACCACCAAGGGCTCGCCTCGACAGTGGGCGGTTCGGGCCGTGGCGATGTTCGACCGTCACGAGGCCGACGCCATTGTGATCGAGGTCAACCAGGGCGGCGACATGGTCAGGCATACGCTTGAGAGTGTCCGCCCCGGCCTGCCCATCGTCGAGGTGAGGGCAACCCGCGGCAAGCACGTCAGGGCGGAACCGATTTCAGCCTTGTACGCACTGGGCCGGATTTCCCACGTCGGGAGTTTTCCGGCGCTGGAAGATCAAATGTGCCGCATGACTGCGGCGGGATACGAGGGCGAGGGAAGCCCGGACAGGGTCGATGCGCTGGTCTGGGCCATGACAGAGCTGTTCCCGGCGCTGACTGCGCAAGCAGCCAGAGAAGTGCAGATCGAGCCGCTGGGAGAAGGCGGCTGGATGGCATAGAGCCGGACGGGGCCGCGAAAGGTTTCCTTCCCCCTTACCCCCCCCCCTTGTCAGTGGCTAGGTCGCGGGGGCTGCTGGCGCTAATTTATGCCGTTTTTGGCATTAATTCTTAGGAATCCAATGGCAGACGACATCATCAAGACGGCGCTGGAGCAGTTTCGTGAATCCCAGGACGGTTCTGACTATAACCGCGTGGCGGCGCAGGATGACATCCGGTTTGCCCGCATGTCCGACCAGTGGCCGAGGAAGGTCCGCGAACAGCGCGTTGAGGAGGGCCGTCCCTGCCTCACGATCAACAAATTGCCGTCATTTATCCGCCAGGTCGTCAACGACGCCCGACAAAATAAGCCGGGGATCGGTGTGCATCCAGTTGACAGCGGCGCCGACGTTGCCACGGCGGAGGTGATCGGCGGGCTGGTGCGTTCCATCGAGCGTGGCTCGAACGCGGAAATCGCTTACGACACCGCCATTGATCATGCGGTTACGGGCGGCTTTGGGTTCTTCCGTATCGGCATCGACTACGCCCATGACGATACATTTGACATGGAGTGCCAGATCCAGCGGGTGCCGAACCCGCTCATGGTGCATTGGGACATCAGTTCAACGGAGTTCGATGCGTCGGATTGGGCGTATGCCTTCGTTTCGGATTTCTTGTCCGAGGACCAGTTTCGCGCGCGATACCCGAAGGCTGATCCTGTTTCTTGGGAGGGCGGGCTGAACGAGGATGCGGTGAACTGGACGGAAGAGTCCAAGCTGCGGCTGGCTGAATACTGGCTGCGCACCGAGGAATCACGCAATCTGATCATGTTGTCGAATGGCGACACCGTGCGCGAGGACATGCTGCCGAAGATGGCGGCTGAGTTCTTCGCCGCCGGTGCGTTCGAGCTGGGCGGCATGGTGGACGATGAGCAGCTGGTCCGCAATTTTCTGAGCGCCGCCGGGTTGCAACAAAGGGCGATCCGCGAGGTGCGGGCGCACAAGGTCAAGCGCCGCATCATCAATGGCCAGGAAGTCTTGGAGGAAGAAGACTGGCCCGGCTCCGCGATCCCCATTTGCCCCGTCTGGGGCGACGAGGTCATCATTGATGGCAAACGCCATTTTCTTTCGATGATCCGAGACGCCAAAGACCCGCAGACGATGTTTAATTTCTGGCGTTCGGCCACCACGGAATTGGTGGCCTTAGCACCCCGCGCCCCGTGGTTAATCGAGGAAGGCGCGATCCCGAAGGGCCAGCAGGGCGTGTGGCAGACGGCCAACACGCGGTCCCACGCTTATCTGCCATACGCCAAGGGCCATAACATGCCGAAACGGGAGACGTTCGCCGGGGTGCCGGCCGGCGCACTACAAGAATCGTTGAATGCAAACGATGACATGAAATCCATCCTGGGAATCTACGACGCCTCTCTCGGCGCTCGGTCGAATGAAACCAGCGGCAGGGCGATCTTGGCCCGACAGCGGGAGTCGGACGTTTCCAACTTCCATTTCATCGACAACTTGAACCGTGCCATCAGATACGCCGGCAGGTGCCTGGTTGATATCATCCCGGCTGTTTATTCAACCCGCTCAAGCATTCGGATTCTAGGCGAGGACATGAAGGACAAGGTTGCCCGATTGGCCGGGGAGAACCCCGATGCCGAGGGCGGTCTGTACAACCTCGCCGTGGGAAAATATGACGTGACGGTCCGAAGCGGACCCTCGTATTCGACGCAGCGCGAGGAAACCCGTGAGACTCTGATCGAGATAATGCGTGCTGTCCCGGATGCCGCCGCACTGCTTGGCGATGTGTTGCTCGATCATATGGATTTCGTCGGGGCGGACAAGGTGTCCAAGCGGTTGCAATTGCTGCTGCCGCTACAGATACAGCAGGCTGAGGGCATCGCCCCGCCGCCACAGACACAGCAGGCGGGGGGCATCGCCCCGCCGCAACCGATGCCGGCTGAACCCGGCATGCCAGGACCAGCCCCGCAAAATGCGGGGCTTTTTGGTGGAGGTCCAGACGAAGAAGCGCCGCTGTGAAGCGGCGCGACCCCTTAGAAGGAAAACACAATGGATGAATCAACCGCCCCTGCGGGGGGAGTTGAAGCCGAGCCGCTGACCGAGGAAGCCGAAGCACCTGCGAAGGAGGTGGAGGAAAAGCCGGAAGGCGAAGCCCCTGGAAAAGCCGAGGACAACGAAGAGTCCGAGGGCGAAGATGGGGAAGACACCGACGAAGAGATTGAGGAAATAGAATTTAACTTCGGCGGGAATCAGCTGCGGGTGCCGAAAGACGCGATTCCAGAAGAACTTGCCAGCAAGGTTGACGAGTTTACCAGAGGAACGTGGTCCGACTATACCCGCAAATCCCAGGAGGTCGCTGAGAAGACGAAGCAGGTTGAAGCGCGGGAAAGCGCAGTCAACATGCTCTCGACCATGCACGGCGAGGCCCTGGACAGCTATTCGCAAGGCTTGCGTTTACGCGACGACATACAGCAGCTCAGTGGAATCGACATCGGCGCACTCTGGCAGTCCGACCCGGACCAGGCCCGGCGCGTTTCGGATGCGATATCACAAAAGCAGGCGGAGTTCTCGAATGTCGTCGCCCGTGTGCAGCAGCAAGAGCAGGCCCTCGGCCAAGCGCAGAACGAGGAATCCGCAAAACGCATTGCTGCGGGCAAGGTGCAGATCGAGCAACGCATAAGGGGCTTTGAGGCCAAGGCGCCGGAAGTGATCGACTACGTCACCAAAAATTACGGCATAGACACCAAGAGCGCCGAAAATTGGGGGGCGAATCCTGCCGGGGCCATAATGGCGTACAAAGCCATGTTGTATGATCGAATGCAGGCCAAGGCCAAACCGAAGGCCACGAAACCGAGTGCGCCGAATCCCGTCAAGCCCTTGAAGGGCAAGGGCGGCAAATCATCCAAGAATCCTGACGATATGACGACGGACGAATGGGTGAATTGGCGTGAAAATCAAATACGGAGGAAATCGGCCTAGCAGCCACCAGCGTCGTGAGACGCCGGCCCTCCCTTAGATGGAAACAGAACAATGGCGAATACCATTCTGACTCCGACTGCGGTTACGCGGGAATCCCTGCGTATTCTGCATCAAAAGCTGAACTTCGTCGGCACTATCAATCGTCAATACGACGATTCCTATGCCGTTGAGGGCGCAAAAATCGGCGACAGCCTGAAAATTCGGCTGCCGAACGAGTACACCGTCCGCACGGGCGCCACGTTGAACGCCCAGGACATTTCAGAAACCAGCGTCACCTTGCAGGTTGCCACGCAAAAAGGCGTGGACGTGAATTTCACTTCCAAGGAACTCACGATGGACCTGGACGGCTTCTCGAAACGCATTCTTGAGCCGGCCATGTCGGTTCTGGCTGCCAACATCGAGTCGGACGCAATGGTCATGTACAAAGACGTCTGGAACGAGGTTTCGGATGTTGGCGCGGCCGGCACTTTCGCAGACGTTTTGAACGTCAAGAAAAAGCTGACCGACAGCCTGGCCCCGTTGGGTGATCGCACCTTCAATCTCGACACTCAGTCGAGCGTGGACATCATCACCGACACCAAGAGTCTGTTTCAGGATTCCGGCCAGATTGCCAAGCAGTATAAAGAAGGCAAGCTGGGCCGGGTTGCTGGGTTCGACTTCTACGAAAACACCCTCTGGCCGACCCACACCACGGGGTCGGATGATGGCACCGGCGACCACAAGGTCAACGGCGCCAACCAGACGGGCGCTTCCATCACGCACGACTCGGCAGGTTCCGGCACCCTGCTTACGGGTGACGTTATCAGCTTTGCCGGCTGCAACCGCGTCCATCCAGAGACCAAGGCTGATACGGGTATCCTGATGAAGTTCGTCGTGACTTCGGACATGACGGCGACCGCTACGACGGTCGCCATTAGTCCGTCGATTGTCACTTCCGGCGCGACGCAGAACGTGTCTGCTTCCCCGACCACAACGGGGGCAATCTGGAAGCGGGAATCCGATGACAGCACGGCCATCGGGGCTTCGGCTGACTACCTCATCGGCATGGCTTACCACAAGGACGCTTTTGCGTTCGCCACCGCCGATCTTCTCAAGCCGAGTGGCGTTGACTTCTGCGCCCGTGAGGTCATGGACGGTATCTCAATGCGGATCGTCCGCGACTACGACATCAACAATGACAAGCTGCCTTGCCGTATCGACGTTTTGTATGGCTACAAGACGCTACGCGCTCCGTTGGCTTGTCGCCTGGGGCTTAACTAGTCGCTTTGGGTTTAATTGATAACGAGAGAGGGGCATGAGCGCCCCTTTCTCATTCTGAAGGAGAAGTGAAATGTCTGTCACCTATCTAGGAGACAACAACCCGGACGGAGCTTGCTTTGGTTTGTCGGCGACGGAAAAGATTGCCTTCTTCGGTGCGACCCCGGTCGTTCAGCAAGCCATGACGGCGGTTGCTACCGTTACGGCGACCACGGCCTTGAACGAACTGAAAATCGACCGCGTTATCGCGGCACTGGCGACTCTTGGTCTGACGACCACGGGCGGATAACTGACGAAGGGGGAGCCTTCGGGTTCCCCCTTTATCTTTCAATAAATGTCCTATTTATTCCAAGACGTCGGGCCGAAAGCCGCCGGTCAAAAGGTCTGTTTGGCAACTACGGCGTATGACAACCCGGACGCCAGTTATACTTTTTCTATTGGACGCAGCCGCGAGGCGTTAAGCGAGGCCGGCATTCAAACGGCGTATTTCCTGCTGGCCGGCAACTGCCACGTTGATGACGCACGCAACACCATCATTCAGGAATTTCTCGCCTCAGACTGCACGGACCTTGTTTTCCTTGACGCGGATGTGTCCTGGAAGCCGAGGCAGCTCGTAAGGCTTTGCCAAAACGACAAGGATTTAGTGGGTGGTGTTTATCCCTTCCGGCGCGGGGACAAGCGCGGCGACATGCCGGTCAGGATGCTGGCCGGCGCGGAGGTCAAGGACGGGCTTCTGGAAGTCGAAGGGCTGCCCACGGGCTTCCTGCGGATAAAAAGACACGTTCTTGAAACACTGGTCAGGGACGTTCCCCACTTCACCAAAAACGGCGCCCGTGTTCCGATTTTATTCGAGCGCACGTTCGATGGTGTGGACCGCTGGGGCGGGGATTTGAATTTCTGCAACAGGTGGCGGGCCACGGGCGGGAAAATCTACGCCGATGTTGAGATGCGCCTTGGCCACACGGCAAAGATCATTTTGAACGACAGCCTGGGCGCGGTCATGCGCCGCCGGGCGGGGGTTACGCTCAAACATATCTGCGACAAAATCAAAGCCGGGCAGGAAACCGTTCACGACATGACGGAGGCCCGCGAATACGTTGGCAACGAGTACGGCGCATTGGAGGATGTCTTGATGATGTCCGTCAGGCTGGTGCGCCAAGCGACCGGTCCGATTATCGAAACAGGCTCCGGGTTAACAACCGTTCTGATGGCGGCAGCGACCAAGAACACCGTTTATTGCCTGGAACACCACGCCCTCCATGCGGCGCAGTTGAAGCAACTAGCGGCAGAAGCAGGAGTAGGAAACATCGGGCTGTGCGAATGCCGGATGAAGGACCGCTGGTATGATCCAAACGACATGGACGGCTTGCCGGAACACTTTTCCGTTGGCCTCAACGACGGCCCGCCCCGCACGGTGGGGTCGCGCATGGGTTTTTATGAGTATTTTGGAGGGCGCGTGGACACGATCATCGTGGACGACGCGGACGACGCGGCATATGCCGACGAACTGACCATCTGGGCCGATTCCGAGAACCGAACCATCACGTTTATTGAACCAAGAGCAGCACTGATCCACAAAGGAAACACACATGAAGAGATGCTTTAAGGCGCGCGGCCCGGCCGTTGTTGAAAAGAAGTGGATCGAGGACGGCGGGGACATGCCGGAAGGCTGGTTCGCCACTCCCGCTGATGCGATGGCGAAGTGGAAACCTAAGAAAAAGGCTAGGAAAAAAACCACGCCGGAACCTGAGCCCGAGAAAGAGTCCAAGTCGCCGCGCGGGCTGAGACCCGCATAGGTGGGGCCGTGACCTTACTCACAATCTGCCAGAACGCCGCCGACGAAACCAAGGGCCCGCGCCCGGCGTCTGTCCACGGCAATGCAGCACCCGAGGCGCAGGAATTGCTCCGCCTGGCCAACAAGGTCGGGACACACCTGATGCGATCCACTGTGTGGCAGGTGTTGCGGGAGGAGAAGACTTTCACGGCGCTAGCCCAGGAAACGCAAACCAGCATCATCCCAGCGGATTTCGACCGCTTTATCCCAGAGACGTTTTGGGACCGCACGAATGGGGCGCTGGTGACTGGGCCGATTGGACCCGTCGAATGGCAGGGCCTGAAGGCGGCCAGCTACGCCGGGCGCCCGAAGTTCGCCCATCGTGGCGGTAACATTCTGGCGGTGCCTGCGTTCGACGGCGGGGAAACCCTGGCGTTCGAGTACGTCTCGAAAAACTGGGTGGACACGAATGGAGACGGCTCGGGGAACGCGAGCGCATGGGCGGCGGACGCCAACACTTCTATCCTTGACGAGGAATTAATGACGCTCGGCGTTGTGTACGAGTTCCTGGCGGCGAACGGTCTGCCGGTAAACATGGCCGCGTTCGCTTACGAAACCCGCTTTGCGCTGATGATCGAGAACGACCAGCCGAGCGAGAGCATTCTTGTGGCTGGGGACATATTCGGTGGCGGCAGGCACTTTGGCGGCGCTCCGACCGGCAATGTGCCCGACGCGGTCTAAGTGGAAGGGGTTGACTGTGGGAGAATTAGCTGACCGATTGCTAACGCCGCCTTTTAATGAAGAGGAATTCCAGAAAGGCATTCGCGCGACGGATTGGTACAACGAATACATCCAGCAGTATGGCGAAGGGCCAGACCTTCGTCCGATGTCTGATGACCCGCGAAAAGGGCCGAATTACGACTATAGGGCCGCCTGGGCAAGAGGTGTCCGACCTAACTACAGGGACCCAAATGACGGGCAATTACATTGGGCCAGTTCAGCCGGTGGGCAAATGCTCAAATCAGAGAGTCATCCTACCTTCTGGAAAGAAGGCTTCATGCGCCGACATGGTGTTAATCCCGACTCACTTGGTTTCGTCGGGGTGAAGAAATGAAGGCACCTTCCAAGTCGAAATCGCTGCCGCCGCCGGTTGGTGGCTGGGATACCCGCGAGGCTCTTGCGGACATGCCGATCAAGAATGCGGTGATTTTGGATAATTGGTTTCCATCGACCGACAAGGTGACGTTGCGTCGGGGGCATTCGTCCCACGCCACCGGGATGAGCGGGACAGTCGAAAGCCTGATCGAATATGTACCTCTGACCGGTTCGGGCAAGCTCTTCGCCGCCAATGCTGGCAACATATACGACGTATCCAGCGCGGGCGCGGTTGGCGGCGCCGTTGTTTCCGGGCAGACCAACAACCGCTGGCAATATGTCAACATGGGAACAGGCGGCGGGCAGTTCGTCAGGCTGTTCAACGGCGCCGACACGCCGCAGCTTTACAACGGCTCGGCCTGGGCGACCACGGCCATCACCGGCCCAACAGCCGCGAACTTGATCTGGGGCAACCTGCATCAACGCCGGCTGTGGTGCGGGGAGAAGGATAGCCTCTCGGCGTGGTATCTGGGCGTCAACTCTATAAGCGGCGCGGCGACCGAGTTTCCTCTTGCCGGCATCGCCTCATTGGGCGGTTACATCATGGCGATGGGGACGTGGACGCGGGACGCGGGCGACGGGCAAGACGACGTAGGGGTGTTTCTGACTTCCGAGGGCGAGGCGATTGTCTATTCCGGGACGGATCCCTCCGCTGCGGCGACGTGGGGCTTGGTTGGCGTCTTCCGCATCGGCAAGCCCATAGGCCGCCGATGCATGATAAAGGCCGGCGCTGATCTGGTCATGGTCACCCAGGACGGTTTTGTCACGGCTGCGACAATTCTCAGCGTGGACAGGGCGCAGACCGAAAGAGTGGCGCTTTCGGCGCAGATCAACAAGGCGGTAAACGATGCGGTGCGGGATTATGGCTCGGTTTTTGGGTGGGAGCCGTACATCTACACCAAGGGTACGATGTTGATTTTCAACGTACCCAAGACGACGGTGATCGCTTATCAATACGTGTTCAATACGATCACCGGGGCGCCGTGCCGGTTCACCGGCGTCAATGCCTACTGCTGGGGCTCGCTGAACGACAACGCCTATTTCGGCGGCGCGGACGGGGTTGTCTATAAATTCGACACCGGGAACAATGACAACGGCACCAGCATCAACGGTGACGCATTGCAGGCGTTCAGCTATTTTGGATCGCCTGGGACGAACAAGGCCTTCAAGCTGGTAGAGCCGATTTTCGAGTCTGTGGCCAACCCAGAAGCGGCGTTGGACCTGAATACGGATTTCCAGATCAAGGCCCCGACAGGCGTGTCCGTGCCGAGTCCGACGGCGGCGGCCAAGTGGGGCGTGGCCAAGTGGGGCGTCGGTGTTTGGGGCGGCGCCAATCAGATTTATCGTGGCTGGCGGGGTACTCGAGGCATCGGCCGGGCGGCGTCGTTGCGGGTGCGAGTGAGCACAACTTCGGCTCGACCGTCGTGGGTGGCGTCGAACTTTATTTATGTGTCGGGCGGGCAGATTTGATAGTCCGGCAGGCCGTTATTTCGGAGGCGCACGAACATTACGACATGCTGGTCGAGAGCTTCTGGAAAGAACAGAGCTTCCACGGGCTGAAATTCCCGGTCAACCCGGAAAAGGTTGACGCCTATATCCGGGCCTACATCGAGAACGGTGTCGTTCTCTCGGCTTACGACGATGGGCTGGTCGGGTCTTTCGCCATCAAGGTGCAGGGGATGTGGTGGTCGGATGTTCCGGTCGCCAAAGACGGCTGGTTCTACGTTCGCAAGGAAGGCCGCCCGAAGGCAAGTCTGGCCCTGTTGGAAGCCGTTAAGGACAGATTTAAGGACATGCCGCTGTTTGTGGGCGTGTTCAATACCGACGACCAGGACCGAAAAGACAAGTTTTTCACCCGCAAAGGATTCCGCCGCGTGGGCGGCTGGTACGTAAATCAAGGAGACAAATAAATGTGTTGTGACGACGACGACCCTCCCCCGGCCCCACGAGCCCCGGACCCGTATGCAACAGCGGCGGCGCAATCTGCGGCGACCAAGGAGTCCGCCATCGCGCAGGCGCACATGAACCAGATGAACCAAATCACGCCACGCGGCAAGCTGGAATACGCCTTCCGGGGGCTTGCCTCGGACGATACGCCACAATACCAGGTGACGCAGACTCTTTCGCCGGCAGAACAGACAAAGTTGGACCTGACCGACCAAGCGGCTTTTAAATATGGCGACATAGCCAACACACAGCTAGACGCGGTCCAGGGCAAGTTGTCCACGCCGGTTTCCTTTGCTGGCCTTGGTGCGCCGCCGACGGTGAACGAGGCGACACGTCTGGCGACCAGAGACGCCATCATGGCCCGCCTCAACCCGGAACTGGACAGGCGCCGCGCCGCCCTGGATACCCGCCTGGCTAACCGGGGATTCGCTATCGGCTCGGAGGCTTACGACACGGCGATTGACGAGGACAACCGGCTTCGCACCGACGCACTCTTGGCGGCGGACGTGCAGGCTGGCAACGAGGCGGCCCGCATGTACGGCCTGGAGGCCGCCGGGCGTGACCGCGCCATCAGCGAGATGCTGCAAGAACGCCAAGTCCCGCTGAATGAGATGGCGACGATGATGTCAGGCGTTCCCGTTCAGTCGCCATCGTTTGTTCCCGTTCCGCAAACGCAGATCGCGGCGCCTGATCTTATGGGCGCCACATATGCGTCCTACACGGGCCAGCAAGACGCATATGGACAGCAACTCAACCGCGACCTTCAAGCGCGAAACGCCATGGTGGGCGGGCTGTTTGGCCTGGGATCGGCCGCCCTGGGTGGGGCTGGCATGGCCCAGAGAGGCAAAGGGCTCTGGTAGTGAGCGGCGGAATATTTTGGGAGGCAGGTGAAAAATGAAAATCAGACTTCCCGGCGAGGACTTGATTGACCCGCGCCGGAGGATGGCGATGCGGTATCTGACGGAGGCCGGCGACACTTCTCCTGTCCAGCACTGGTCCCAGGGGGCAACGCGGCTTGTGAAGGCCCTGATGGGCAATTATTTGCAGGGCCAGGCGGATGAGGACCAGGCCGCCGCTTGGGATAAAGCGGTCGAAGGATACAACACGAAGCAGTGGGTCAATCCCGATACGGGGGCGCCTACGATTCCACGGGGCGGACATAGGCCAATCAAAGAGATGCCCACGTATGATCTCTATTCAGGCCGCTCGCCCGACGACCCCCTGGCGCACGTCGCGGCCCCTTCGACCTTTTCCGGTAACGTTCCTGGTGAGATGGTGCCGACAGGCCCGGCGGGCGGTTTTGCGGGCGCTCGGGCGGCATTGTCACAACCTGACATGAGAGGGAACCTTGCCGCCGGGCGGCTGTCGCGGCGGCTATTCTTTAAACAAATGGAACAACAGGAGGCTTTAGCGGCTGAGAACCGGGGGCTGGAAAACGCGCAGACCCTGAAAAGGTCGCCGGGGGCGCCAGTTTCTGGGAGGGATGTGCCGTTCCCCCCCGGTGTTCAAACGCAGAAGATCAGCGTAGCCGCAGCCAAGCCCCCCACAGGATATACGTTCTCACCGGACGGCAAAGGCTTGGTTGCCATCCCTGGTGGTCCCGCTGACAGGCCCGCGGTTTCCCACGGCCAACAGGCAGCTGACCGCGAGTTCGGCAAGGAATACGCCAAGTTCGTTGCCGGCGGCGGCTTTGCGGACGCTGAAAAGAATTTAGGCCAGTTGCGCGAGGTAAAGAGCTTGTTAGATAAAATCGTCAAAGGCGAGTCCAGTGAAAACCTGTCCGGGCCTGTCCTTGGACGGGTGCCGGATTTTGTGAAGGCGTTTACCCACCCGGAGGCGATTGGCGCCAGGGATCGCGTGGAAGAGGTCATTCAGCGCAACCTCCGGCTCATCTTGGGTGGGCAGTTCTCCGAGAAGGAAGGCAAAATGCTGATCGCCCGTGCGTACAACCCCAGCCTCGAGGAAGCGGAGAATGCAGCCCGTCTCGGCAGACTTGTCAAGGCAATGGAGCGCGGCTTTGAAGCGAAGAAGAGCGCCGCTCGGTATTTCGAGGAAAAAGGTACTCTCGCTGGCTACAAGGGGGTGACGAGCGTTAGTATGGATGAATTGGTAAATGCGATAGAACCCGCTGCCAAGCCCGCCGCCAAACCCGACACAGGCGAGTGGGGGATAAGGGAGATAAAAAAGTCAACTAAAAAGACTCCCGACTGATGGCGACGTTTGAAATCAAATCGCCCAGCGGTGAAACTTTTGAAGTCACGGCACCCGACGATGCCAGTAAAGAGGACGTTCTTGCCTACGCGCAAAGTCAAATGAACGCCGAATCCGGCCAACAGGAGCAACCGGCGGAACTTCCCGGCGACAGTGTTCTGCCCGGTAACCTGCGGAATATTGCGAATAACATGCTCATGGGCTTCGGTAGCGAGGTGGCTGGTGGCATGTCTGCGTTGTATGGGGCCGGGCGTCAGGCTCTTGCGGGCAACTATGATAAAATCCTCCCCACGATGTCCGGAATGTACGAAGCTGGAGAGGCGGAAGCTCGGCGCCGTGAAAAGAAATTCGCACAGGAAAATCCCGGACAGGCTCTCACAGGTGCGATAGTTGGCGGGGTGGCTTCTCCCGCATCAATCGTGCTGGGGCCGTACATGGCAGGGGCGCGTGGTGCGGGCATGTTGCCACGCATGGGCCGGGCGGGCGCAGGGGGCGGACTCATCGGCGGAATGTTTGGCGCGGGCCATGCCGACCCTGGGGAAAGAATGGAGGGCGCGGCCAAGGGGGCGGCGTTTGGGGCCGGGACTGGTCCGTTGGCGGTTCCGGCGGTGGACATGGTGGCGGCAGGGGCGCGGGCTCTTGCGAACCAGACCATCAACAGGATGCCGTTCCGGCAAGCGGGTGCGGCCGAAAGGAAGGTAGCGGAAGCATTGACACGAGATGGGTGGACTCCCGACCAAGCAGCGGCACGGGTCCAGCAGTTTGGTCCCGAAGCGGCTTTAATGGATGCCGGGCCTAATACTCGCGCTTTAATGGCGCAGGCCTACCAGACGCCGGGCGAGGGCAAGGCAATGTTGGATACTTTCCTGACAAAGCGCCAAGAGGGCGTTCGGAGTGCGGACAAGGTTCTGCGTGGCGGGCAGGTGAACAGAGTGACGGAAAGCATTGACGATCTTGTTCCTGAAAATTATTACGCGGCACAGGAGGCGACGATCAAGGCGCGGAAGGGTTATGGCAGCGCATATGATGTGGCGCGGGGCGGTGATGATTTTGTGGACGTTGCTCCCGTTCTTGCTGAATTGGATGCCGAAATCATGCGCTCCAAGGGCGGCATTAAGACAGGGCTGCAAAGGGTGCGGGATTTGTTGGTTGATGATAAAGGCCAACCGGAAATTGCTATCGACACTTTGCACCAAGCCAAACTGGCGGTGGATGATCTTATGACCGGGGAGGGTCGTTCATCTATCGGCAATGTCGCCAAGGGGCGGATTAGAGAATACCAAAACAAACTGTTGGATGCCATCGAAGCGTCGGGGGAAAGCGGCGCGGCTTATCGTGCGGGACGGCAGGGGACGGCCGGGGAATGGGCCAAGCAGGAGGCGCTTGAAAAAGGCTCACGGTTCATGTCGAAGTCCGAGTTTTCAGACCCCCAGGCGATCCGCCAGGCTGTCGAGAAAATGACCCCGGAAGAAAAGCATATGTTCCGCGTGGGCGCGGCGCAGGCGATTAAAGCGAAACTGGAAAGCCTTGTCACCAGAGCGGATGCCACGAAGAAGATAATGGACATTCCCGCATTGGAGCAGAAGATTCGGCTTGCTTTCGGTGACGATGATTTATTCCGGCAGTACATATCTCGCCTTGAAGGCGAAAAGGAAATGTTCAAATCCTACGCAGCAGCAAAGGGCAACTCGGCAACGGCGGAACGCCTTGCCGCAATGGAAGAGGCAAAGGCTGATCCTGGCCGCATTGTTCAAGGCATCCAGCAAATGGCATCGGTAAATCCTCTTGATTGGGTGCGAGGCGGGGTCAATCTCGTCGGCGGAGCCAAGGATCGCCTTGCCATGCCAGCCCCGCAGTCGGGCTGGCTTGCCGAGATGTTAACCAGGCCCACGGCGGAAAACCTCAATAGAGCCTATCAGCAAACGACGGCGAACGATGCGCGTCGGCGGTCTTTAGCGGCACTGCTGGCAAGGGCGGGGGCTATAACCAGCAGTCGCTAGGGCCATCGACCGTGCTTAAGGCGGTAATAAGATAAGAAAAACAGCATTCCCACGAAGAATCCAAACGCGAACCCCGGCCCCGACCACCTGAACGCCACAAAAGCAGCGGTCAGAATAGCGACCACGATCAGGTTCAGCAGGAAGACAATAGCGTTTTCCATGACCACCATCATACTCCGCTTCGGCGGGTTTTTTAATAGAAGAATGGAGCGAGCAAATGGCCCGTGACGGAAGCGGCACATTCAACCGGGCGGAGTCGGACTACGTCTATGACACGGTGATTGACGAGAGTGCAGTCAACACCGAAATGGACGACGTTGCAGCCGCGCTGACAGCCTCGATTGCAAAAGACGGACAGACCAACCCGGCCGCCAACCTGCCGATGGCGACATACCGCCACACGGGCGTCGGCAACGCCACTGCGAGAACGGACTACGCGGCGGTGGGCCAGGCTCAGGACGGCTCGTTCGTCTGGTGCGGCACGGCGGGGGGGGCGGCGGACGCTATCACTCTGACGCCATCCCCTGCCATCACCGCTTACGCCGCAGGGCAAAAATTCCGCTGGAAAGCCAGCGCGAATGGCAACACGGGTGCCGCGACGGTTGCCATTTCCGGGTTGACCACGAAGGCGCTTGAACTCAACGACGCGGCTCTAGTCGCAGGCAACCATGCCGCTAATAAATATTATGAGGGCCTATACGACGGCACGGCATTTCAGATCACCCGTCAGTCAGTAGCCTCGACCGGCATGGCCAACGTAGTCGAAGACGCCTCGCCGCAATTAGGCGGTGCGCTCGACCCGAATAGTCAGTTTATCGGGATGGACAAGGGCGGCGACATTGCTTCTGCCAGCCCGTTGGTAATCGACACGGATGGCGACTACTTCGACGTGACCGGCACAACTGGTTTCGCCGCAATGACTGTCGCGGCCAACCGACATTTCTTTTTGCAGTTCGATGCCGCGCTGACGATGACGCATCATGCGACGAACCTGGACCTTCCCGGCGAAGCAAATATCACCACAGTAGCAGGGGATGTCGCTGAGTTCTTCTCAACGGGGTCAAACACTGTCCAGTGTGTCAACTACATAAAAGCTGATGGCACGGCAGTGGTGGCAAGTGTTGTTGATGACACTACGCCGCAATTAGGCGGTGCGCTCGACGGCCAGGACAATATCGTTAGTGAAATAAACCTCAAGGATTACGGCGAGATAACGAATGCCCTCGGTGATCTAGCGGGCGGCACGGACGACATAGACCTGACTGCGGGCAATGTCGTAACTGCCACTGTCTCGACCAGCACCGAGACTTTTACATTTTCCAACCCCACGGCATCAGATGAAGGGTGTTCTTTTACCCTCATCCTTACCAACGGCGGCTCGCAGACCGTGAATTGGCCGGCGAGTGTGGATTGGGCAGGTGGAGAAGCGCCGTCGCTGACCGCTTCTGGGGTTGATATTCTGGTTTTCTTAACGGTGGACGGCGGCACTATTTGGCACGGGGCCATCGCCAGCACGGATAGTTCGTAATGCTGGCCCCTCGAAGAATGATGATGGCGGCCGCCGGGGCGAGTGTTGGCGCGACAATTCCTGATCCAAATACTGAACTTGTTCATCATTGGCGGGCAGACTTAGGTATAACTGTGGCAACTGGCGTCTCTGCGTGGCTGGATCAAGTGGGTTCGGCGGATTGGGCGCAAGGGACGGGGTCGGCACAACCACTATATTCTGCTTCAGATGTTGGGTTTAATAATCAAGCAATTTTAAACTTTGATGCTGGCAATGATCAATGGATGACATGCACGATCAGTGCAGTAGTTCAGCCTCTTCATATCTTCATGGCTTTGTCAATTGTGTCTTGGCGGGATGGAGATTTAATTTTATGTCAACCTAGTGGACCAACTATAGAAATGTCAGGGTCTGCCTATGATCTTAAACAAGAAGCTGGTACAGCTTCAACTAACATAGTTGACCATCGCGCACCATCGGCTTTTCTTCTTCAAAGTGCGTTTGATGGGGCTTCTTCTTTTCAAGCTCGTAATGATGGTGCTCATGAAGATGCAGGAGACCCTGGTGCTGACGATTATTCTGCGGCTACATTTGCTATTGGGGCACTTACGGGCGGCCCCCCAAATGCCGCGAACATGAAAGTAGCAGAAGTAGCCATTTATTCTGCTTTCCAAGCTGGTGCCGATGAGACAACTATAGAAGATTATTTCAATACCCGTTATTCGCTTTGGTAGGAGGTATTCATGACTGATTATTGTCACCAGACCGATGGTTTTATCGACGAAGGGCGGAAGCCTTTACCGAGAGCGTGGCGCAACATCAGTGGCCTCGACAAGGCATCCACCGGCGAACTCAAGTCCTGGGGTTGGCTCCCAATAGTCTACGTCAATGAGGCTTACACCCCGGTCACCCAAGTCCGCACCGGTCCGACTGGCTGCAATATCGGCGATGCCGTGCCAGTGGGGGCGGATGAAGTGACGGGCGTGTATGCTCTGCGCGATAAAACGCAGCAGGAAGTGGACGTTGACAGAGAGCAGGCCGTTATCCGCATCAAGGCGGAAGCAGGCAGGCGCATCTTGTTGATCGTGCCGGAATGGAAACAACGCAATTTGTTATCAGAGGCCGTGGTTTTGCTCGACAAGGGCCGGGCGCAGTGGACGCCCGAAGAAGTGGCGATGTGGGCTGTCGGAGAGGTGATGTGGCTGCAAGCCAAGGCGATTAGGGCCAAGTCTGACGAGCTGGAATCTCAAGTGGCCACCATGTCGGCGGAAGGTCTGGCTTTATTTGACACATCCAAAGACGCCGTCTGGGAATAGTTGAATGACCGACCCGCAGCAAATAGCCAAGGCCGTCGGCGACGTGGCGATGGGCGCGGGCATTGCATCGTCGCCCTGGTGGTTGGTGCCTTTGCAAGACGGCCTCAACGTCATCGCGGTCGCTGCGGGTGTAATGCTTGCGATAATCCGAATCGCCATATCAATCCGCGAATGGCGAACCCCGAAAGAATAGTGTGATGGCCGGTTTTTATTGCTTCGATGCCGCAATTGAAACGGTGTTGTTGCATGAGGGTTTCGACCGATTCACCGACGACAAAGCTGATCCCGGCGGGCCTACCCGCTGGGGGATCTCGCTGCGGTTTTTACAGACCCTCGGAGATGATGACGGCGACGGCTGGCTTGATGGTGACCTGGATCATGACGGCGATGTCGATATCGAGGACATCCGCTCGATGACGCGCCTTCACGCCGCGGAACTTTACCGGTGCCAATTCTGGGATCGATACAGATACGGTCAATTGCCCCAGAGCCGGGTTCGCGTCAAGGTTTTCGACCTCGCCGTCAACATGGGTCCGCGTAACGCGCACAAGGTTCTGCAACGGGCCTGCCGGGCTTGCGGCCATGACATTGCCGACGACGGTATTCTCGGCCCGATTACCCGGGAAACAGCCAACGCTTGCCTGCAAGAGACTCTACTGGCCGCCTGCCGGTCAGAAGCCGCCGGCCATTACCGCAGTCTCGTTCTGCGCCGTCCGGCATTCGGCAAATATATCGCGGGCTGGCTCAACCGGGCCTATTCCTGACCCCCCTTGCGGTTTCGACCGCGGGGCGCGGGGCCTCTTCGGAGGCCCTTGCTTAATTGATCGGGGCTTGTGGTCCCGGTCGCCAGCATGTACCGGACGGCGATGATGGCCGGCCCCGGAATGTCACGCTCGCCGGATTGCCAGCGGCGGATTGTGCGGCCATCGGAAACCCGCAGGGCGCGGGCCATACCCTGGGCGCTGAGGCCCAAGGCGTGGCGGGCGGCCTTAAATTCGGCGCGGGTCATATTCATTTCCAGTACTCGGGTTTGATCGTTATCTGTCAACAAGAATCTGCTTCCTATGGCTTCATCCCTTCGGGTAGGTTTGTTCCCAGCCGTTCGCGGTCTTTTCCCAAACTTCGGCAACGTGTTCATGTTCAAAACCATCAATGATGCTGGCGCCGGCGCGGTCCGCATAGGCTTTGGCTTTGGCCAAGGTGGAGAAATCCTGGTCAACATATTCCATGTCTGCGCCGGGCCCGGAGACGTCCTGTTCATGGACAAGGTAATTTAATTTTTGCATGTGATTTACTCCTGGTTGCTGGTTGACTGAGGCTAGGCTAGAAAGTCTAGTGGAACGTAGCGCGGGGATCATCGTAGCACCCCTCACCCAGATTAATCCGTCGTCCTCGCGGGCGATCTCGCGGGCTTCGTTCACCGTTAAGCCCTTGCGAGCATCTTCGGTGGGGTCGGCAAATTTATTCAGCAATAGGTCGTTTTCTTCCGCATATTCGATAGCAGCGTGGCCTACCAAAAAGCCGTTGATGACCCGCAGGAGTCCATCTGCCAGACTGACGATATTATCCTGGCCGTCGAGCGCACCGCCTAATTGATGCTTTGATGCGGTTTCTTTTTTCATGGTCTTGTTTTCCCTTTTCCAGGCGGGCACCGTTGCCCTGTTGATGACTGCATCATGGGACCAACGGTCCTATCTGTCAACAAGAATCTGCTGTTTTCTCACTTTTTTTCCGTAACCGCGCCATGAGCCGATGGACAAAATACCTCTGCCACCAGACTCGAAATATTGGTCGGTGGCAGACGTAGAGCGGTGGCTGAGATGGGCCACGTGGGAGAGGTGGGCCACAGTGGCAGTGGTCTGCGCGGTTGTCCCTTTCATGACTGCGTTTCTGATTTTTTCCATCATGATTTTGGGCAAATAAAGGACTCGATATGTCAATAATGAGCGACACGCTTGACGCCCTCGCTGCGGAAGAAGATGCCAGGACGCTGACCGTCCAGCAGTACGAGGCGGCGCGGAAGGAGTGGGAAGAAATAGACGCCCGATACGCGGCGTTGCGCCCCGCAGCCTCGGAAAATGATGTGGTGGCGCGGGTGGTGAGCATGGTCCGCCGCTATGGGCCCAAGGCCGCTGCGGTATTCGGCGGGCCTGCCGCTGGCGCGGGGGCGGCTGCGTTTGTCGCTGACGAGGGCGGATTTAGCGATGCCCTGGGCTGGACGCACCTCATCGGCCAGCTTTTTGGTGTGGTGGCGGGCGACTCGCCATGAGTGGCCTCGCTCACACCTGCGCGGTTCTGTCGCGCCTGGCATATTCGGACGATCTGACCCTCGGGCTGATCGGACAGACATGGATCGCAAGATTTGACCGGGGCGGGACGCAAGCCTTCATCTCGACCGATACCGGCGGCCGCTTGTACCTGGCATTTCGCGGCACGGAAGAACCTGCTGATATCAAGGCCGATCTCAAATATGCGAAGGTCGATTACCCAGGCGGCGGGCGTGTCCACGCGGGTTTTTTGGAAGCATTCGGGCGAATCCATGGCGATGTGCAGGAGGTGCTAGACGAGCATCGGGACCGGACATGGATATTCACCGGCCATTCCCTGGGCGCGGCGCTGGCACTGTTGGCGGCGGCAAGGTGGAAACCGTCGGCAGCTTATCTTTACGGCTGCCCTCGAGTCGGTAATTTGGCATTCGTTGCCACGGTGAGTTGCTCTGTGTACAGATTTGAAAACAGGGGCGACATCGTCACCAAGCTGCCGCCGCCGACCTCGCCTATGCAAATCTGGCGCTCACTGAGACAAGGTCGTCGGCCATCCTTGTACCGCCACGCCGGCAAGCGCGTCCGGCTCTCCGGCTTTGGCCTCGGCCATCGGGTGGCATATTACGAGGCCGCGACGGCGGAGATGTAACGTGGCGGCTACAATTCAAATATGCCAGCCCCCCCCCTATAAATCTCTAATTCCTTACAGCCTTTGCACCGACGGTTGCCTGCCCCCGAGGACGGAAACATTTCAAGGCATGTTAGGCACTTCCTTTGGACCGTTTCCACTGGCTCTTTTCTATGAACATATGGTGCGCAGCCGTTCCTCCGCTTCTTTTCTTTTAGCCCCAGGGCGTGCAACCAATTATATACTGTATCTGGCGACGCATTAATCGCCCTCGCTATATCCACGATAGTTCGCTCGTCTTTCCACATACTACGTATGATTATTTCATTTCGCGGTGTGCGAATGCGGTTGGGCCAAGGCATTTTGATTCCTGACGCGGATGCCTGTTGCTAGGTCGTCGGCGGGCCAACCATCGAATACACCTCATCCAGTAGGGCCTTTTGGTCCATGCCAGGCACCACATCGGTGATGAGGAAATCGACGGCGCGAGAAAAAAAGGCGTCGAAAGCCGTTTGATCCATAGCAGCAAACGAAATGCTTAGCGGCACCTGGTAAGTGCCGGTCTTGAGGACGATAACCTTGGTATGGCCGATGGCGATTTTCAGCGCGTCGAGCAGGTCATCGACGCGGCGAAAATGCTCTTGATGGTCAAAGACTAGATTCAGCAGAGCGAAAAACAGCATGTGGTGGCGCAGGTTGCGCGGCCGCCTGATGTCGGCCTGGACATGCTCGCCGTGCCGAACCCTGGCGATTGATTCCTCGGCCTTCGGATCAGCAGGCGCCAGCTTGCCGAATTCTTTGCGGAAGATGCCGCGAGCCATCACGCTGCCCCCCTCATCACCTTGGCGCGGATTTCCGGGTCCACGCTGTCCATCGCCAGCACAGCGGGCTTCGATGATCCCGGCGGCGCCGGCCAACAGCTTGAAAATCTCAAACTGCTCACGTCCACCAAATTCAAGGCCTATTTCTTTGACAATACCTCGGAGTTTCCGGTCAGAGACAGGGACTGTCTCAAGAACCTCCACCTCGTGCTTGACATCTTCTTTGAGGAAAGACGCTTCAAGCCGGGACTCGATTTCCTGGCTTAAAGAACGTTTATTTTCCTCTGCCACCTTTTCCAGTCTTCCCCTAATTTCAGGAGTTGGCCGAAATCCCATGGCGGCCCGGCGCCGCTCCTTATCCGGAAGGGGGGGCCGCCCACGTTTTTTCTGCTTCTGCTCTGGCATTCCAAAACCTTCTCAAGTTATCCGTCTTGGTCGTCGGCCGCGTTCCGTCCGTCTTCCCCGGCTTGGCTTCCACCGGCCTTCCGTTCATGCATATGTGCGCGCCGTCTAGGCGTAGTGATGCCAAAGTTGTCGGCACCGGCATCCCATGCCTTGAGCGCGGCGACGCGCCGGGCGAGGGCTTCCGTATGTCCATGGCCTTCCGTGTTTCTGAATGTTTTCGGGTTGGCGTGCCAAGCACTCCACTCACCTTCCCAGCGCAATACTTGCCATATATTTTCCCAGGGGAGCTGGTCGTCAACGGAGGTGGTGTAGCGCGGGTAACGCCGGTGTTTGGCAGGTTCCGCGTAAACGGCTCTATATATCTCAATGTCCTGCTCTTCCGAGCCTTCCGGCGCCGCCGCCAGCTTTGCGAGCAAACCTTTCATTCCACCGGCTCCTGTTGCCTGCCGGGGTGTTATTCCTGTTATTTTCCGGCTAGGCATTAGGAACACCCAGCGAACGCGGAAAATTCCTCCCGCGTATATTCCGCACAAAATACGTTATGTTGCTGCCGCGTTCTGCAATCGTACAGCAGGTCGCGGGAAATGCGAACATCCCCGGAAGTGGCGGAATACTAGGGGGTTGGATGGTGCCGCCGCACAGATTCGAACTGTGGACCCCGTCCTTACCAAGAACGTGTTGAGCATTGAAATTCATAGCTTGTTCACCACCTTCCGCACTCTTTCCACGCGCTTTGTGGTGTAGCGCATGGCGCTCTTGGGGTCTTTCCACCCGCCCGCGTCCATCAAGTCCCGAAGGCTGGCCCCCTTTTCCATAACCAGATCGGCAAAGGTGTGGCGACCTATGTGCGGATGAAAGTAAACGCCGGTTTTCTCGCTGAGTTCCTTGATGAGTTTTCGCGGCCCCCAGCGTGTTTTCCAGCGGAACCATTTGCCGTCGTCGCGTTCTGGCAGGGAAGCCAGTGCCACGACAACTCTCTCATGTAGTGGTCGCCAGTGCTGGTCGTTCGTTTTGGTCTGCTCGAAACAGGCAATGCCTTTCTGCAGGTCCGTGCGTTCCCTGGTCAAGCCGATGGCCTCCGAAATGCGCGGGCCTGAATAGAAGAGCAGGGTCAGCAGCGCCTTCAGGTCGGCGTCGTCGGCGTTCTCAATCAGGATATCACGCTGTTTCGCCGTGAGGCTCTGGTGGCGCGGTTTCTTGAGCCTGGGCCGCTTGATAGGCACGTTCACGCCAGAGTGCCTAAGAGCCGCTTGCAAGGGCGTATAGACGTATTTATTCCAGGTCGCGTTGGAGAGGCCTGGATAAAGCGCCTGGGCGCACTCGTCAAAATCTGCTTGCCGAAGGCCAGCGACAGGGCGCTGGCCGATCATGCCGCGTATCTTGAGCAACAGCCTCTCGTCCCGGAGCGACGGACGGCGGAAGGCGATGTAATTGGCTATGACGCTGGACACGGTTTCCTCGCTTCCGCCAAGGACGTAATGTTCATACCATTCCCGCTCTCTTTGCTCCGCGAAGCGGCAAGCAAGGCGCGGGTCTGTCGTCCCCGTGCTGATTTCAGACCTTCGCCCTTTGACGGAAATTGTTGCGTAATAGACCTTGTTCCCGTGCCGGGTTCCTGGCTTGTGGAGTTTGAACGACATGCGATCCTTCCCTGGATTTCTGTCACTTGCGAGAGGGTGAAAGCATACTTCCCGCAACCGGGCGCCGGTTCAAGGCCTATTTCTTTGACAATATCTCGGAGTTTCCGGTCAGAGACAGGGACTGTCTCAAGAACCTCTGGCAGCGTGTACAGGCGCGGCAGGGTCATGCGGCTTCCTTAGAACGGGATGTCGTCGTCGGCAGACTGTGGGCCAGGGTCGGGTGCCGTCACAGCCGCTTGTGGGGTGCCGCTGTTCGGCTTGTCGCCGCCGAGCATGGTCAACGCGCCGCGAAACCGCTGCAAGACCACCTCGGTGGAATAGCGCTCGTTGCCGTCGTCGCCGGTCCATTTGCGGGTTCGCAAGGCGCCCTCGACATAGACCTTGGCGCCCTTGCGCAGGTACTGTTCGGCGATACCCCCCAAATGGTCGTTGAAGATGACGACCCGGTGCCACTCGGTCTTTTCGCGCTTCTCGCCGGTCTGCTTGTCCTTCCAAGACTCCGACGTGGCGAGGGAGATGTTGACGATCTTGGTGCCGTCCTGAGAATAGCGGACCTCGGGATCGCGCCCGAGGTTGCCGACGAGAATAACCTTGTTAACGCTGCTCATACCAATTTCTCCAATTCCACTATTTTCGCATCCATCTCGGCCAGGAAATCCCGAACCAGGCCCTCAAGCTCTGCGATCCGCTCGTCATCGCGCTCGATACGCTGTACGAACAATTGCAGGGCCGGTGGCAGCCGGGGATCGAACGAGACATAGTCGCACCACTTCCGATCCGTACAAGCGAGTTGCCATTGGACTTGAGTCAGATATTTTTTTGGCGTGGTGCCGCCGAGCAAAGTTGAGATGTGGGTTGCGGTGTTCGGACACTTCACCTCGGCCAGTCCGTCCTCTCCGATAAGGCGATCCGGCGAAGCCCCGGCTTTGTCAATTGTCGGGTGGACGACAAAGCCGATCTTTTCCGTCTCGGTGTCGGTGTAAAATTCATATGCGGCGACCGCCTGTGGCTCGGTATCCGTCCCCCGGACCATAGCGGCATTGCTGTAAGTCTCTGCCGGGTTGCCGGTGAGGCGTTCCGCGATCAACTGCGCCTGATAGTTGGCGCGGCTGGCGCCCCAGCCGGTTTTCGTCTTGGCGATAACGTTGGCAACACGCGAAGCCGTCACGCGGCCGCAGCGGGCTTGAAACCAAGCGTCACTTCCCTGGATAAGTTCCTCGGTCAATCGCCGTCTCCGTTTTTCTTCTTCTTTTTGGCGAGGGCATTTATCGCCTCGCCGTACTTGTCGGCACTAATCCCATCTACTGAGGCCACGTCCATATATTTGAGGAACCGTGGCATATCGGCCTCGGTTTCCCGCAATAGCTTTATGATGGTGTCTTTCTGCTGGGCGGTGATTAGGTCGCCGTTGCCGCCCACGGGCTTGCCTGCCTTGCTGTCGTTCTTCACCGAGGCGTTGCCGTCATCATCCTCGGGCGCGATGCCTACAGCGGCCATGAGGCCATATCTCCGAGCATAGGTCAGTGCGGAACCAAGGCCCTGCA
>Ga0208156_1000202_pt1 | contig 29980 bp, 45 predicted proteins | sample 1_EtaG_FD_184073 | JGI IMG/M metagenome (GOLD analysis project Ga0208156, IMG submission 184073) | Marine viral communities from the Subarctic Pacific Ocean - 1_ETSP_OMZ_AT15124 metaG (SPAdes) (version 2) | ecosystem: Environmental > Aquatic > Marine > Oceanic | place: Pacific Ocean | collected...
TAATCAGACGGCTGCTATGATTTCAGGGGCAGGGATTACAATAGAAGATGAAACTAACTTAGACGCTTTAGTACGACTTAAAAAGTTTATCAATTCTGCAAACTCTAAAGAAACATTACAGGAGGTTATGGATAAGATAGCTTTTGACCTCAAGCTTCAAGGTGCTTATGCCCTTAATGTTATTTGGTCAAAGGATAGACAAACCATAAGTGAGATATATCACATCCCTTGCGAGAAAATCAGGGCAGGATTACCCAACGAAATGGGTATTATAGACACATATTACATTTCTTCAGATTGGAATAACACAAGAAAATCAGCAAACAGACCTACACCTATCAAAGCTTTTAACACAAAAGATAGAACTTCAGCAAATCAAATACTTTATTCTAGTTTATATAGCCCTATGATGGAGGTCTACGGAACTCCTGACTACTCAGGTTGTGTTTCGTGGTGTTTGACTGACCAACACATCTCTTCAATGCACCTAGCAAATGTGAAAAACGGAATGTCACCGTCAATGATGATAAATTTCAATAATGGAGTTCCGACAAGGGAGGAAAGAGTACAGATAGAAAGACAGATAGAGAGTAAGTTTTCAGGGGCTACAAATGCAGGTAAGTTTGTATTAACTTTTTCAGATGGAAAAGAAAACGAACCAACAATAACACCTATAAGCGTATCTAATCAGGATAAACAATTTTTAGCACTTCAGGAACTTCTTACACAAAACATCTTAACAGGACACCGTGTTACAAGCCCTATGCTTTTTGGAATTAAAAACGACACAGGACTAGGTTCAAATGTAGATGAACTTAACAGTGCATTTGAAGTATATCAAAATACCGTTATAAAAGTATTCCAGTCAAACATACTAAAGACATTATCTAAGATATTTGAAGTAAACGATATGAACTTACCTATATCTATTAAACAGCTTACACCTATTACTACTAAGTTCGATAACGAAACTTTAAAAGAAGTTCTAACACAAGACGAATTAAGGGGTGAACTGGGGCTTGACCCATTAGAAGAACCAAACGAAGAGTTTAGTCAAGAGAAAACAGAACTTGATAACTTTATAGAGCAATACGGTGAAGATGAATTAGAAGGGTACGACTTAATAGATGAAGAAATAGTAGAATTTGAAGAAGAAGATTTTGACTTTGAAAAAGAACTAAACGAAAAGCATAAAGTAGAGTTTGCTTCAACAGGTAGGGCTTATCCTGACGCACCTTCATCTGAAATAGGTGAAGAAGGGTTTGATAGGGAATACAATCTTTATAGGGTAAGGTACGAATATGTAGAAGATGGATTTTTAACAAGAAAGTCAGGGAAGTCAAGGGAATTTTGTAAGAAAATGATGACTGCAAAAAAGATATACAGAAAAGAAGATATATTAAGAATGAAGAATATGAAGGTAAATGCAGGTTGGGGTAAAGGTGGTGCTGATACTTACAATGTCTTTTACTTTAAAGGCGGTGGTAACTGTCATCATTATTGGTTAAGGAAAATCTACTTCTTTGAGTTAGGAAAAGCAAGGGGTAAAAAACTAAAAGATGCTACTGCAATAGTAGGTATAACAAAAGCAAGAAACAAAGGATTTTACCCTAAAGCAAATGACGCTAGAGTTTCAAAACCACCAAAAAGAATGGCGAATAAAGGATTTATAAAATAAAGATAATTAATATAAACAACTGATAATCAACGACTTATGGCATCTGTATTATTTGTAAGTGAAAATAAGATTAAGGATAGCACGGCAATCAATGGAAATGTTGATGTTGAGTTTCTCCTTCCATATATTAAAGTCGCACAGACCAAGTATATTCATACAAAGCTTGGCACGGACTTATACGAAAAATTAAAAGCTGATATTACAGCAAGTACCTTAACGGGAGCATATCAAACTTTAGTAGACGATTATATCGGACCCAGTTTGGTACACTGGGGGTTTTACGAGTGCCTACCATTTTTAAGGTTTAAAGTATCTAACGGAAATATATATGCTAAGACAAGCGAGACGGGAACAGCTTTAAGTACTGAAGAAGCTTCTAGTTTGCGTGAGGAGGTAAGGAATACAGCTGAGTTCTACACACAACGGCTCATTGACTACATAAAAAATAATCTATCTAGTTTCCCTGAATACTCTACAAACACGGGTGCTGATATTAGTCCAGATAGAGATGCCTACTATTCGGGAATAAATTTGGAGATAGGACAAGAACAAAAAAGGGGAATAACAATAGATGACTTCTTAACACCCGACTTACATTGAGAAAATACTATAAAGTAAAACCACAAAATGAAGTTGCGTTAAAAAACTACTTAAATGTAGATAAAAAAATAAAAAATGATGAAAGACACAATACAAATAGTAACAGCAAATGTAGGTGCAATAGGAATATCACTTGCAAATGTAAATGATTGGCTTACACTTATTTCGCTTGTTTGTGCGATATGCTACACAATTTGGAAGTATACAAAAGATAAATAATGGCAAAAAATAGTATCTTTGTCTATCGTCAAAAAACTACTAAAAAGCGTAAAGGAGTTCATTCTAAGAATGCTTCAAGGTTGCAATCTAAATTCAAAAAAAGAAATCGAGGTCAGGGCTAAAGTAAACCTGTTACTTATTAGGGATGCTTTCACAGAAGAAAGTACAATAGGCACTTTATACTTAAATAGTGAAAGGGTTGCTGATACCTTAGAAAACCCTTATTTAAACAATCAAAGAAATATTAGTTGTATCCCTTCAGGAGATTATAAAGTAAGGTTACGACTTGCTAGGGAAAGTGCCACAAGAGATTATTTACACCTATTAGTACAAGAAGTAAAGGACAGAAGTTATATCCTTTTCCATAAAGGTAATACAGCAAAAGACACAAGGGGGTGTATCTTAGTAGGTTTAAGTCGTGAACAAAATAGAGTTAATAACTCTAAAAAAGCTATGGACTTACTAATAAAAGAAATACTTATTTTAGGTGGCGAAAATATAGAACTCACAATCAAAAATTATTAACTAAAAATTATATATTATGTTAAAGAATTTCATTATCGGACAGATGCTAAAGAGTAAAAAGTTTTGGTATGCAGTAGTTGGCTGCTTGACTACTTTATTAAGCGACAATTTCGGACTAGACGCTGCACAAACGCAAAATATTCTAATGAGTGTGATTGCCCTTATATTAGGTCAGGGAATTGCTGATTTAGGTAAAGGTGCGAAATAACAGATACCGACTAAAACCACACGAAATTAAGGTACTTGAAGGTTTGCGAATGGCTAAACGAAATGTCTTAGTTATTGGCGACCTTCACGAACCTTTTTGCTTAGACGAATATTTAGATTGGTGCAAACAACAATACACATATTGGGGTTGTACTGATGTGGTGTTTATTGGAGATTGTTGCGACCACCATTATAGCAGTTACCACGAAACAGACGCAGACGGCTTGGGTGGTGCTGACGAATTAGAACTTGCTATCAAAAGAATAAGTAGGTGGTATAAAGCTTTTCCTGACGCAACAGTTATTATAGGCAATCACGATAGAATGATTATGCGAAAAGCACAAACTTCTGCTATTCCTTCTAAATGGATTAAGTCATATAAAGAAGTATTAGAAGTACCGAATTGGGAATTTGTAGATAGATTAGTAATAGACGGAGTACAATATATTCACGGTGAAGGTGGTACAGCTAGGACTAAGTGCCGTGCTGATATGATGAACACCGTACAGGGTCATTTACATACACAGGTTTATTGCGAAACATATGTCGGACAGAACTTCCGTATCTTTGGTATGCAGGTTGGTTGTGGTATAGACCACGACAGCTATGCTATGGCTTACGCTAAACGTGGTAAGAAACCTGCAATAGCTTGTGGAGTGGTTTTGAATGGTAAAGTACCTATCAATCTTTTAATGCCTTTGTAATATCAAACCTTCCGTTTTTAGTATGCCGTTGAGCCGTTTTAGGCACTTTCTACCCTTCTAGGTGTTACACCCTTAGAAGCACTTACAAACGCTTATATGACACTATATTATTAACATATAAATTGTTAATAACTTTGTAAATATTTTTGTTTAAAAGTACCCTATTTAAATAAAAAGGCGTATATTTGCCCTATTATTAATCACTAAAAACAAAATTATGAAAACATTAACACAAAAGCAAATGGTTGCAATTTTGAAAAACAAAAAAATCAATAGTTGCACAAAAGAGCAAAAAGAACAAGTATTTAATTTTGCATTTGGAAATGAGTTTATGGAAAAGGTAAGTAAAGGAGAAGTTAGTAAATGGAAAGCATAACAATATAGGTAGATATTAAGTTATCTACCTTTTTTTTGTAGTATAAATCGCATATATTAACTTATATGTACTAAAATAATATTAATCAAAAACAAAAACAATGAAAACAATTCACGAACTACAAGCCGAAGTAGAAAAATTAGGCAAACAATCAATAGACATTTCTAACAAGATAGATTTAAAAGAACATTATAGAGGTGTAAAATCATTTGACGCTGATTTAGTAATGAACGAACTAAACAGATTAGCGACTTTTCACGAAAACCTGTCTATTAAAAATTCAGGCGAAAATGCAGATGGACATTATCACGCTGCAAAAGAGGTTAGAGAAACTGTTAATTATATTGTAAGAACTCAAAAGCAAAGACAATGTTAGTTCAAGATTGGGTACTACATAAAAGCTATAAACCTTTTTTTGTTTTAGTTGCAGATGGGCAAATAGGCACTTATATAGAGGACTTTAACTATACTGCTAAAGAGTTTCGAGCCGTTGGTACACAAGAACAACTAGATGAAGCTATTAATGGCGAATGGACTTTAAAGGTAGATGAGATATATTCTTACGAACCTGTATCAAAAGATGATTTTTGGTATAAAGAAGAAAGGCGTGAGCAATACAATAAAGAGATAAAAGAAAATTTGAAATTTTATCGTAAATTGTATAAGGAAAATGAAAATAAATTATTAATTTTAAGAACTCAATAAAACAATTATGAAATATAAAAACCTACACGACATAAATACTTATCAATGCCATAGAAACGAGGTAATGATTTCAGGCAAAGATGAGACCGGAAAAAACATTACAATAGTTTTCAATACTATTGAATTATTAGAATGGCTTGATTTATCTTATATGAAAGAACAAGCTATAAAACATATAGAAGAAATAGGCGAAGACCCTAATAAAAATGCTGAAGAAGAAGAAGAAAGGAGTGAATGTTGTGGGGCAGAGTTTCAGCCAGATAGCGATTTATGTCCTGATTGTAAGGAACACACAGGACGAGAGATATAAAATGGGGAAGCCGAAAACCTTAAAGAGTAGGCAAATTTTAAAAAATTAATTATGAAAACAGATGAATTAGTAGAAAAATTAACAGATGTGATTAGTCGAGTAGATGAACCTTTTATTACTGAAAAAGAACTATCTAAAAAGATAAAAGTTTCAAAAGTTTCGTTAAACGCTTGGCGAAGGGATGGGAGAATACCTTATTATAAACTTGGTAGGAAAATGATAAGGTATAGATTAAGTGAAGTTATGAACCGAATAAACTAAATTATTAATTAATAAAAATTGAATTATGAAAACAGACAAAGTAAAAAGAGTAACAGCTAACGGAACTTGGGAAGGTAACTACGGAATGATGTATAAATTTGAAGTAGAATTTGAAAATGGCGACTGTGGAGAATACAGCAGTAAGTCACAAGAACAAACTAAATTTGTAGAGGGTCAGGAAGCAGATTATGAATTTATTGGTGGTAAATTTCCTAAAGTAAAACCCTTTTACGCACCACCTCAAAGTAACGGACAATCTTTTAATTATAAAAAGGATGACAACGTTCAACACCTTATCGTAAGACAATCAAGCTTAAAAGCTGCCGTTGACTATTGCAGAGGGAGTAGCTGTTCACCTGAAGAAGTTTGCGAAAATGCACAAGTATTTGTTGAATGGGTAATGGATAAAAAGATGGAAGTAATTAACGAAACTACTAACGGAATAAAAGAGAGTAATAATGACTTACCGTTCTAAAATAACAGACAAAGAAAAGTTTGAACACATCTGTAACCTCACTACTTCGTTAGTGGGGTTACGGAAGGGTTCGCTTAGGTTTAAGTCAAGAAAGCAAGAGATACAATTACCAAGATTAGTAGCTGCTAATATAGGGCGTTTGAACGATATACATCACCGAGTTATAGCTGAAGTATTTAATCGTGATAGGTCTTTAATATATCACTACGAAAATACTCACGGGGCAAACTACACTTCTTGGGTTGCTTATAGAAAAATGTTTAATTTAGTACATCAAGCTTTTACAGAACTAGAAGAAGCTAAACCATTCTTTAAAGATTGTTTAGGGATGAAACGACATATCTTAGAATTTGTAAAAGAAAGCGAAAAGTGTCAGGTTGAAATTCTTATAACTTCAGGTAAAGTAGGTTGTAAGATAATAACTTCTTATAGAGAATTTTCTTATGTATTGAAAAATATTAAATTTGCATTAAAAAATTACAATCATTCAATAAGCATTAATTTATTATGAAGAACTTACTAAGTAGTACTGCATTTTTAGTAGTAAATAAAAAGTTAGCTAAAGAAATAGGATTACACGAAGTAGTCCTATTAGCTGACTTAATTTCTAAAGAGAAGTATTTTACTGAAAACCAACAACTTATAGATGGATGGTTTTTTAATACTGCAAAGAATATTCAAGCCGATACGACGTTGACCTCACATAAACAAAGAAAGTGCATTAAGAGGTTGAAGGAGTTAGGAATAATAGAAACTAAGTTAGTCGGTATTCCTGCAAAACTACATTTTAAAATTATTGAAGACAACTTATTAAATTATTTTACGACTACGTGTAAAAAAAGTGAGGAACAACTTATTAAAAAAACGCAAACTATTAATAAGAATAAAGAAATAAGAATAAATAATAATAATATATCTAATAGAAAAGAGGACTTTGAAAAGTCAGTAAAAAAATCAACAAACGGCTATGGATATGATATAGATTTATTAAATGAATTTTGCGATTATTGGACAGAACCGAATAAATCAAATAGCAGAATGAAATTTGAAATGCAAACAACTTTTGATATATCTTTGCGGCTAAAACGTTGGGCGAAAAATGCAAAGAAATTTAATAAAGGAACTAAAGGAACTTCTAAAATAGATAGTCAATTAAACGAATACCTAAAAGGAAAAGAACTATTATGAATTTCAAAGGTTGGATAACCATTGCAGAAAAAGTAGCTTTAATAGATATTGCAGAACACCAAAATAAAACAATAAAAAATAAAAGGCAAAAAGCAATAAAAGGGCTATTAATTACAGCAAATTATCTTTATAAAAACGGTAAAGCAATAAGAAAACAAAATAAAAAATTATGAAAACAGAAGATATATATGATCTTATAGCAAAAACCTCTATTGAATTAGGTTTAAGAACTGATGGTAAAACAATGGCTGCACTTTCTAAACTATTCTATCAGGATTTACAAACAGATAAAAGATTAAAGTCATTGACATTAGAACAAATAAAAGTAGCTTTTCGTTTAGGTGTAAGGTATGACGAAAAAGAACCTTTTTTAAATATCAGGACTTTCTATCGTTGGTGCTTAAAACATAAAGAAAGAATAAATGATGCAATACACCAAGTAGAATATCTAAACAGAAACCCTAACGAATTAGAATACTATCCTAAAAATTTATTAAAATGAAGATATTAAATTTATATGCTTGTCTTGGTGGTAATCGATACAAATGGAATGAAGTAAAAGAAGATATAGAAGTTACAGCTATTGAGTTAGACCCAGAGTTAGCTAGATTATATCAAGAGAGATTTCCTGATGATAAGGTTATTATAACAGATGCTCACCAATACCTACTAGACCACTATAAAGAATACGATTTTATTTGGAGTAGTCCTCCTTGTCCAACTCATAGTAAATTAGCGATTTCAATGAAAAACAAAGATAATTATAAGAAAAACTATCCTGATATGAAATTGTATCAAGAAATACTATTTTTGAAACATTACTTTAATGGCAAATATGTCGTTGAAAATGTTATACCTTATTACGAACCTTTAATATCTGCTAAAAAAAGAGGGAGACATTTGTATTGGACTAACTTTAATTTACCTAATAAAATAGGAAGAAACAATGTAGATAACTTTTCTAAAACTGATATAGAAAGTTTATCTAATTATCACGACTATAATTTTAGAAAATATAAAGGAAAACAATCAATAGGTAAGGTGGCGAGAAATTTAGTAGATTATGAAGCAGGTAAAACAATATTTGAAACTATGTTAGGTATAGTAAGAAAAGAAAATATTAATCAAGTAAAACTATTTTAAAATGAAGATATTAACAATCGTTTGGGTAATAATTATAGCAGCTTGTATATTAGAAGCTTATTTTTGTACTAAGTTTGTTGAAGATGAATGAAACATATATAAACTATCCTTATATTTTTCATAAACTTGCAGAAGATATTTCACAAGACAGAACGAAGGGTATGCACAAGAATTATAAAGGTAAAGATTATTATGTCGGTGAAAAAACTAAAGAATATAATGTAACAGGTGTTTTAGCAGAATTAATATCTTGGCACTTCTTTACCTATAACGACCAAGAATTTGAAGCAGTAAGTATGTTAGGCACAGAACCTGAAGTTGAAGCAGATGTAATTTGCGAAGGTAAAAAGATTGATGTAAAATATATACCACTCTATGCTAGGTTTTTGATGGTCAATTATAATTCACATAAAAATATTGAAAAAGAGGTAACTCATTATATGTTTATACAGCCGATTAAGCGGCTTGGGTTAGGAATGGCTAAAGCAAAAATTTGGTTTATAAAACATTCGGAAGTTGATAGTTGGAAAATTGATACACATAAAACAAAAGTGCTTTGCAAAAATCTATAAGCAAACTAAAGAAAGAACTTGATAAGTGGTTCAGCTTATACATCAGATTAAGGTGGGCTACAAAAGAAGGGCTTTGTCAATGTGTAACTTGTGGAAAGGTGGCACACTATAAAACAGGCGGTATGCAGTGCGGTCATTTTCAAAGTAGGCGACATTTATCTACAAGATGGAATGAACAAAATTGTGATGTACAGTGCCTGAAGTGTAATTGTTTTTCTCAGGGCGAACAGTTCCAATTTTCGATTTATTTAGAAAACAAGTATGGAAAAGGAACAGCAGAAACATTAGAATATATGGCAAGACAAATTACAAAGATTAGCCGTAGTGATTATGAAGAAAAGATTACTTATTATAAAGACCTTGTTGAAAAGTTAAAAAAAGAAGAAGGAATAGAGTAACTTTTTTCTTAATTTTGCCGTATGCGTAAACCTATTGCCGTAAACCAAGAACACAAAATTTTATTAGACAATTATTTATATACAATTTGCGAAAGCATAGCAGATTTATCAAACGAAAGTAGGTATAATGATTTCAAAGATGTTTTAAATATTATTATAGATTATCACAACGAATACTCTAGGAAGAAATTAGGTGGCTATTCTGATTTTATGAGTATTATCCCCTTAAATACTACGAGCTGCTTTAGTGGATTTTTAGCAGGAGTAGAAACAAAACGAAACCGTGCAAAGTGTAGGGCTTACAAAGTTTTACTTATGAACCTTAGCCACGACTTAATAGAAAAGCTAGAATATATAAAGATTGAAAAAGATTGATAAAATATACAAGCTAATTGCAGACAATAGAAATAGATTTGTTGCTATTGCTTCAAACTATACAGAAGATAAAAATACAATAGATAATGTAGTTCAAGAGCAGATGTTGTATTTTATGCAAATGAACAAGCAAACATTAATAGATATTTACGAAAAAGATGGATTAGAAGGAATAGTTAAGTACGGTGCAGTAGCTATTCATAGGGCTTTAACTAGCAAAACAAGCAAGTATTATTATACATATAGAAAATACTACACAAAGATTGTAGATGCTGCAAGCATTACACAAGTTCCTTTCGTAAAGGATGACTTGTATAAAAAGAAACTAATCCATAAAATAGAAAAGGAATTAAATAATATGTATTGGTACGACAAGAGAGTTTTTGAAGTTTATTATGAAGATAAGCATACACTTGACAGCTTAGCAGAAAAGACAGGAATAAGCAGGAACTCTTTATTTAGTACGATAAAAAAAGTAAGAACAAAACTAAAAGAAATATTAAATAGTGAAGTACTTTGTAAAGAATAAAATAAGAAAAGAACGGCTAAAGATTTGTAAGGGTTGCGAACACTACTTTAAGCTAACAGGAAATTGCAAAAAATGTGGCTGCTTCATGCGTGTAAAAACTTCTTTGTCTTTTTCAGAATGTGCGATAGGACTTTGGGGAAAGACAGAAGAAATACAAGCACCTAAAGAACTCCCTAAACACCTAGAAAAAGAAGTTCAAGAAATATGGAAATTCATAAAAAACAAACAGATAAAAGACCACGAAACAAAAGCACGAATGATAGAACTATATAATACAATATACGGAACATCTTATAAAACTACAACCAACTGTAGTAGTTGTTTAGCTTCAATATATAGAGGAATTAATAAATATGTAAAATGAAATATAAAACAATTAAATGGATTTTAAGAAATCATATTAAAAACAATGTTAAAGCTTTGTGGACTTGGGAAGATAATAACTTCACCTGCATATATGAGAACTATTCACAGACGGACAGGATATATACTGCTGAACAATTAATAGAAAAAATAGACAATGAAATACAAGTGCAAAAAGTGTAAAACAGAAATAGAAATAAATAAATACACTTTAGTATTTAGGAATATGAAGATACAAAACAAAGATGCTTTTTGTTGTAAGCAAGAAATGGAATGCCTAACAGAAAACGAAGGTATACCAACGATTATAAGAAACGAATATACAAAAGAAGATAGAATTATCCAACACAAAGCGAAACAAAAGGAGAAACGATTGAGAGGTAAAAAATAAATATTAAGCAAATCTATTATATAATATGGAAATCAATAAGTTAAAACCAAACGAAAACAATCCTAGAATAATTAAGAACGATAAATTTAAAAAGCTAGTTAAGTCAATAAAGGGCTTCCCTGAAATGCTAGAATTAAGACCTATCGTTATTGATGAAGGCAATGTTATACTAGGTGGCAATATGCGTTATAGGGCTTGTGTAGAAGCAGGGCTAAAAGATGTACCTGTAAAAGTTGCAAAAGGATTAACAGAAGAACAAAAAAAAGAATTTATAGTAAAAGATAATGTAGGGTTCGGAGAGTGGGAATGGGATATGTTAGGGAATGAATGGGATAGTGTAGAACTTGCTGAATGGGGTTTAGATGTATGGGAAAACATAGATGATAAAGAACCTGAAGCAGGATTAATAGAAGATGATGAAATACCTGAAGTAAAAGAAAGCAAAGTAAAGCGTGGGGATATTTGGCAATTAGGAGAACATAGAGTTATGTGTGGGGATGCTACGATAAAAGCCGACACAGAGGCTCTAATGGGCGGAGAAAAGGCTGACATGGTATTTACTGACCCCCCTTGGAATGTTAATTATGGTGCAGACGACAAGCATCCATCTTGGAAGCCTAGAACTATTTTAAATGATAAAATGGGTACAGTAGACTTTAAAGAGTTTATGAGTTCTTCATTTTCAAATATGTCTTTAATCTCAAAAGATGGCTGTCCAACCTATATAGTAATGTCAGCACAGGAATGGGGTAATTTAATGTTAGCATTAAAAGATAATCAGTATCATTGGAGCTCTACTATTATTTGGAATAAAGACCATCTTGTATTATCAAGGAAAGACTATCATACTAAATATGAGCCAATATGGTATGGATGGAAGGAGGGTGCTACGAGATTATGTCCGTTAAAAGACAGGAAGCAATCAGATGTATGGGATGTAAAAAGACCTATTCGTTCACCATTACATCCTACTACAAAACCAATAGACCTAATTGAGATTGCTATAAATAACAGTTCAATCAGGGATAGTATCGTTTTAGATTTATTTTTAGGTAGTGGCTCAACACTAATAGCAGCAGAGAAACTTAAAAGAAAATGTTACGGAATGGAATTAGATGAAAAGTATTGTGATGTAATAATAGAAAGATGGGAACAATTTACAGGACTTAAAGCAATTAAAATAAATTAAAATAATGGACAAAAGTAGACACATAAAAAAGGAAGTAATTTTAAAAGCGTTGGAAAATAGTTTGGGGGTAGTAACAGTTGCTTGTAAACAAGCAGATCTTCCAAGAAGTACATACTATAAATGGCTAAAAGAAGATGAAGAGTTTGCTAAGTCAGTAAAAGATATTGAAAACATTGCACTAGATTTTGCAGAAAGCAAACTACATAACCAAATAGAAAATGGTAATACTTCAGCAACTATTTTCTTCTTAAAGTGCAGAGGTAAAAAAAGAGGATATATTGAAAAGTCAGAACTAGATATTACAAGTGGTGACGAACCTATTACTATTGAATTTAATATAGATGCGAGTAATACCGACACTAACGAATAAACAAGCACTTGCCTTTACATACCTTAAAGACAATGAAACTACTGAGATACTTTTTGGCGGTGGTGCAGGAGGTGGCAAGTCGTGGTTCTTATGTGCTGCTTTAGTATCAAGTTGCTTAAAGCATAAAGGAATAAGGGCTTTACTTGGAAGAAGCCAATTATCAGTTTTAAAAAGTACAACCCTTAATACTTTATTTGAAGTTTGCCAACAATGGAATTTAACAACCCCTAAACATTATAAATACAATGGTCACACAAATGTTATATCTTTTTGGAATGGTAGTGAAATCTATCTTAAAGACCTTTATCAATATCCTTCTGACAGGAATTTTGACAGTTTGGGTTCTATGGAACTCACTATTGCAGCTATTGACGAGTGTAACCAAATTACTGAGAAAGCAAAGCAAATAGTATCAAGTAGGTTAAGATACAAACTTGATGAATACAATCTCATCCCGAAATTGCTATTGACTTGCAACCCTTCAAAGAATTGGACATACACAGATTTTTATAGACCTTATAAAAACAAAGAACTCCCTAAACACAGAAAGTTTATTCAGGCATTAGTAGATGATAACGAAAACATTTCTAAACACTACAAAGAACAATTAGGCAAGTTAGACAAGTTAAGCAAAGAACGATTACTATTTGGGAATTGGGAGTATGACGCAACAGACGACAATTTAATTGACTACAATGCTATTGTAAGTTTATTTGAAAACAAAGGGGTGGAAGGCGAAAAGTACATCAGTTGTGATGTCGCAAGATTTGGTTCAGACAAAACAGTTATAATGTATTGGGAAGGTCTACAAATTAAAACTATCAGAACGATACTTAAATCATCAATAGATAATGTCGTAGATGAAGTGAGGACTATACAACAAAAATATCAAGTGCCTTTAAGAAATGTAGTAATAGATGAAGATGGTGTAGGTGGAGGTGCAAAAGATTATTTAAGATGTCAAGGGTTTGTAAATAATGCTAGACCTTTGCGAAAAGAAAACTACCAGAACTTAAAGACACAATGCTTCTATACATTAGCAAAGAAAATAAACGAAGGACAAATAGGAATAGATTGTCCTGACATAAATATTAAGGAATATATAATAGAAGAACTTGAACAGATTAGAATAAAGAACCAAGACAAAGATACTAAGCTACAAATCGTAGCTAAAGACACAATCAAAGCTTTAATAGGACGGTCACCTGATTATGCAGACGCTTTAGCTATGCGAATGTACTACGAAATAAAACCTTCAGGAAAGTATTTTGTACAATAAAGAAAAAGCCGTGCCTAGCGACACGACTAATTCTAACACCAAAACAAGTAAGAAAAATCAAGGCAAATATACTATTTTAAACTAAATAAACAAATTTTCTATATATAAGTATGAAAGCAAAAATAACTAAGGGTGGTAAGACAAAGAAGTATAACATAATTGATAATTGGGATGATGTTACACTTGAAAAGTGGCAGCAATTAGCTTTAGGTAAAAAGTTATCAAAAGCAAAGTCAAAGGAAGCAAAAGATACAATAGCTTTACTTTCAGACATACCTAAAAAACTAATAGACCAAATGTCTTTAAAAGATGTGGCAACGATATTTGAAAAATTATCTGACCTACAAGTAAAAGGAAAGCTAATAAAGGTCTTTAAAATAGACGGTGAAGAGTATGGATTTTTACCTGATTGTGATGAAATAAGTTTAGGGGAATGGGTAGACATAGAAGCTTATTTGAAAGACGGATTAGAAAAGAATATACATAAGATAATGGCAGTTCTATTTAGAAAAGTTACAAGCAAAGAAGGTAAGGTATATTCTATTGAAGCATATTCAGGGGGAAGGGAACGAGCAGAAAAATTTAAAAATAAAATGAACGCTGCACAAGTTCAGCAAAGCTTAGTTTTTTTTTGGAATTTCGGCAGCGAACTATTAATAATTTTGAAGCTTTATTTGGCGAAACTGATGAAGAAGATACAGGAGGAAACGAACTCGTTAGCAAATGGGGATGGTTCGGAGTTCTCTACCGCTTGACAGGGGGAGAGTTCTCAAAGCTTGAATTAATAACGGAACGTTCTTTATTAGAAGCTTTAACTTGGTTGTCTTATGAATTAGATTTAAACGAAACACAAAAAGTAAAATATGAGCATAGACGCAATACGGTATAAAACACTAAACAATGTAATAGACACGCTGAAATGTGTAGGTGAAGATCATAAACAAATTAAAACAGTTACAACAGGAGATTTGTTCGACATAGATCTGAATAAGAACACACTTTTTCCACTACTGCATATAAATTTAATAAATGTAAATGCAGGTAAAGGGCAGTTGCAATATAACTTTCAATTAGTTGTAGCTGATTTAGTAGAACCAAACGAAGCAGAAAACGAACAAGAAGTATTGAGTGATACACTTTCTATTGCTTTAGATATAGTTGCAATATTTAAAAATGGTGAAAAGCTTTATTTACATAATAGGGTTCACGGTGAAGAAGCGAGATATTGGACTACTGACGACTTTACATTAGAACCTTTTACAGAACGATTTGACAACGCAATTTCAGGATTTACTTTAACACTACCTATTGTAATAGAATGGGTATACGATACTTGTAACATTCCAATAACAACCGATATATGTGTAAAATAAAAATAGGAAGATTTATAATTCAATTAATACCACCAAAAATAATATATAAAATAAAATAAAATGGCAGATTTATCAGTAACAATTTCCGAGAGCGTAACCTTAAATGGAAGCGTAAGAGGAACAACAAACACCTTAACAATATCAAGTATCATAGACACTTTTGAAAGGGTAGTAACTTGCCCTGCTTTACAAACAACTACCATAGCAACATTCGCTACAAATGTTTACGATAGCGTAGGGGCTATTGATGCACAGGGAGCAAAGTATGTAAGGGTAACTAATTTATCAAGTGAATACGATATGGAACTAGCAGTAGTAGGTGCAGCAACCTTATATCAAGTACATATACAAGCAGGACATTCTCATATTCTTTGCAGAACAGATGATGCTATGTTAGCAGAAGCAGATACTAGCCCTTCGTTTGGTACAATGGCAGACATAGCAAGTATACAAGCAAGACCAACAGCAGGTTCTGATATAAGTGTAGAAATATTTGTAGCTAGTATCTAGTGGCAACACTAAAAACAAATAATGTAGAAAAGTATTTAAGAAGTTTTGCGAAAGCAGTAATAAAAAGGGGTAAAAAAATCTTAAATGCAAAGGGCAAGAGTGGAAAGCTAAGTGATAGTTTAAAGTACCGATTAGAAGCAACTAACAAAGGGTACAACTTAGTTTTTAAAGGTGCTGATTATGCTGCCTTTGTAGATAAGGGAGTTTCAGGAACTAAGACAACAAGAACTTATCACAATGTATTCGGCAAAAGAGAAAGAAGCCCTTTTAAATATAAAGCTGGTCTTGGTAATTCTCCAAACATAGGGGCTTTAATGAAATGGATAAGCAGAAAAGGAATTAAAGGAAGGGATAAAGAAACAGGAAGGTTTATTAAAACAAAAAGTTTAGCTATGTTATTTTCCAAGTCAATACAAAGAGAGGGTCTTGCTTCAACCTCTTTCTTTTCAAAAGCTATGAGTATAGAACTTGCTACATTTGATATTGATTTACTTGAAAATTTTAAAGCAGATATATTAACACATTTTGAAACACTAGAAGTATGATAATAACACAATCACCATTATACAAAATGGTAGCGTCAAATGAAGAGATAATTTTTGTAGTAGAAGATAGACCATTAGTTGCAGGGTCATTTTTAAACCCCCATTATAAGGTTAAGTTTATTGCTGAAATATATTTAACAACAGAGGGTAATGCTTCTAGTACATTATCTTCTGATAAAATAGCAACATTAAAGGCATCACCAAATAATGCAGGGGTAGGTATATTTGACTTTTCACGAATATTAGAAGCTTATGTAAGTCCTGAATACTTGGGGGGGCATACCTTAGATTGGAACGGAACGCCTAGATACACAAAGAAAGACGGGGCAATTTATACAGACAGCCAACCTCATTCCATACATCAAATAGATGAATTTTCTTTAGTTAGAAATAGTGTAAAGAATTTTGCTATAAGATTTTCTATTGAATTTGCGACATCACAAACAGGTACTGTATCAACAGTAGCAGGTCTAACTTCTTCCGATTATTACATACATAATGCAGTAAGGCAAGAAGATGATGTTTTGGACATTATGGATACCACAGGATATTTTGGATATAATTATGATAGGCACGATTACGTATTAAATGCAGCTTCTTCTAAATTTCTAACAAATTCACCAACAACCCAATATATCGGAAGTGCTGATTATCATACACTTGCCTTTTTTCAAGAAGGTCAAAATATCGGAGTAGGTAGTTTATATGGTAAGCAAGTTAGTTCAGCATTAGCTAGTCAAAACAGTCCAAGTTCCGTACAAATTAAGTTTTATTATAATGGCAGTATCGTAGGTACACCAATCGACTTAATTAATCAACCCTCATCAGGGGGTATATCGTTTGCTAGTAGTATTGAAGCATATAGAAAAATGTGTTATGTAGGTGTAGGAACAGCAAACTTGACAGGTGTAGGAAATACAATACCTACAAATTGGGATTATTATACGGTAATTGCTTATGATGATGCGGGGGCAACAATTTCAGATACTTATTATTTTTACAACCAATGTGATGGCAGGGGGTTTGAAAAGTTTAGGGTAACTTGGCTAAACAGATTGGGAACTTGGGATTACTTTAACTTCACAAAAAAGAATGTAAGAAAAATAAACTCTAAAAGGGAAACATATCAACAGATTAAAGGTACTTGGAATGAATTGACTTATAAAAAGTACGGCTATCAAGGTGGACAAAAAACATTCTCAACGAACTCAAAAGAAGTAATTACATTACAATCGGACTTTGTAACAGAAGAAGCGTCAGCTTGGTTAGAAGAACTATTCACAAGCCCTGATGTTTTTGTATTACAAGAATATTCTAATTGGACAGGGCAAGGTACTGCGTCAGGCGTGGTATGGTTTGATGCAATAAATAAATTCGTTCAGCCCTGCGTAATAAAATCTTCAAGCTATACAAAAAAAACTACGGCAAATGATAAGCTAAAACAATATACTTTAGAAATAGAAATGTCTCATAATAAACGAATACAAAGGTCTTAAATGTCTACACAACTTATATTATATCCACAAAATTATAATGGAGTTTATACTTTTACTTCTGTATTCAATCAATATGTAGCAGGGGCAAATTTTATAACAGGGATAACTTCTAATACTGCCACTTCAAATTCACAACCGTCTAATTATGCAGTAACAAATAGTGCGCCTATTAGTGCTTGGAAAGGGTTTAATTCAACAGGAGGAACTTTTGCAAATGTATCTGCACCTTCTATTTCTACTTCAGGATTAACTTTAGCTTCTAATGGTTCGTCTACTTCAAGTTCAGGGGTGTATCAATTAATTTCTAATTTGAGTGTATATAATTGTTATGAATTAAAAATAACAATTACGTCAGGTGCAGCAGGGGGGTATTTACATATAGGAAATACATCTGCTACTAATTGGATTGCAGGTGGCACGACTTACCACAGTTTATCTTGTTATGTAGGTCAATTTCTTACTATTCCTTCCACTTATTCTGTTCAATTTTATGCACAACACTCTGAAGAAGTGCTAGTGCTAGATTACCGTCATGATAATGGAAGTAGTATTGTAATAAGTGAAGTTTCAATAACAGAGTGTATTCCCGTTGCATCTGACCTTACAGATGGTCAAGTCATTTGTGATTTATATGAAGAAGAAGCTATACCTTTAAGTTTAAGCATGGATGATTTTAAAAATGTAGCAGAGAAAACACAAAGCTATTCTAAGGATTTTCATTTACCAAACACGAAAAGAAACAATAAGATTTTCGGACATATATTTGAAGTTACAAGGAGTACAGATACTTTCAGTTTTAATCCTTATATAAAAACAAGAGCAATATTAAAAGAAGATAGTTATACACTTTTTGAGGGGTTTTTAAAACTAATAGATATCAACGACAAAGAAGGAGAGATAAGCTACAATGTTAATATGTATTCAGAAGCAGTTACACTAAAAGACATACTTGATACTAAGATACTTTCAGATATTAACTTTGCAGAACTTCAACACGACTATACAATTACAAATGTACAAAATAGTTGGGATGACACAACAGGGTTAGAGTTAGAGAATGCTATTACAACATCTTCTTATGCTTATGATAGTGGTATAACAAGCCCAACAGACCATACAAATGTATTAAAATATCCTTTTGTAAATTGGAGGGGGGATTGGACTTTAGATGCAAATAATAATATTCAGCTTGATAATTTAGAGCAAGTTTTTAGACCTTGGGTACAAGTTAAATATTTAATAGATAGGATAATTACAGAAGCAGGATTTGAATACACTTCGACCTTTTTAAATACTACTGATTTTAAGAAGTTATTTATGGACTTTAATTGGGGGCAAGGGTTAGGAAGTAGTGAAGTATTTGAACTCTTTTGGTACAGAAATTATGAATGGAAATCTACCGCAGCTTATGGTTCTGTTGGGGTAGCCGAAGTATTTGCGGGAACTTCTTTTACTGATTTACAAATAAACTTCTTAGGGGGGGAAAATCCAACAGGGGTAGCAGCTACATACATATCAGGAAATGATACTTTTACTGCAACTAATGACAATACAACCGTACAGGTTCAGTATGAACATTATTTATATAATCTTGATAGTTCAGCAAGATATTTTATTATTGAATGGCAGCACTTTGACGGAACTAATATAAACCATATAGACACCGAAACAGGCACTATTGCAGCTTGTGGGGGTGCTACCCCAACGAATAATACTAGACCTGATAATGAAACAAAATATGGGGGATACCCCAATGTTGGTAGTTTTACAGTTACAATGAATGACGGCGATACTTTAAAATGCGTTTTCAAATCAGACATATCAGGTAAAATTTTGCAAGGAAATGGTGATTATTATGCTACAATTAATGGGCATACTCCTGGAGGTCAGGGTTTTCATCTACAACCAGGAATAGTTAGATATCAGCTAACTTCTGTTCAAACTGCTACTTCAGCTTTATTACACGCTATAAGGGGCGAAACAAATCAATGGGAATTTTTAAAAGGGATTTTCACTATGTTTAATCTAGTAGTAGTTAGTGAAGATGATATTTTAAGAATAGAACCTTATGCAGATATATTTATAACCAATCCTAATAGCACTAAAAGAGATTGGACTGAAAAAGTAGATATATCAGATATAAATTTAAAACCTTTAGAATTAAAAAAGAAAGTAAAATTTACTTATGAGGATGATGATAGCGACTATGCTTTAAATGTATATAAAAAAGCAACAACAGGTTATCTTTACGGAACTAAAAGATTTAATGCTTCAGGATTTACCCTTTTGACAGATGAAGAAGAAATAGTAGCTACACCTTTTGCCCCTACATTAATAAGACCGGCAACAGACCTTTTTGACAGCACCTTAACAATACCGCATATTTATTCAGGAAATGATGACGGTACAGAATTTGAAGATTTTGAAAATGCACCTAGAATACTTTATAATATAGGGGTCAAACAATTTACAACAGCTAATAATTATTTTGTACCTGCTCAAAACGGGGGCGTGGCAACTACACTAACTACATTTTTGCAGTTTGCACATATTTCAGAAATACCTACTATATCAACAACAATAGATTATAATTTTGGAGAATGTCAATTAATTTCAGTAGGTGCTGCTCCAATAGACAATCTATATAATACTTACTATTCACCTTATTATGATGAGCTTTATCATTCAGACACTAGGGTAATGACTTTGAAAGTAAATCTAAGCCCTGCCGACATTCAAAATTTTAAGTTCTATGATGTGGTGGTTATTAAGAACAGGGAATATAGGGTAAACAAGATAGAATACAAGCCAAACACTTTAGCAAAAGTTGAATTTATACTTATCCCATAATGGAATATAAAAAAGGACACAAAATAAAACCAAAAGAAACTTCACCAACTGGGAGGGTAATTTTTACAGACGGAACTAATGATGTTTCACCTAATCAAATAAGTTGTGAAGCTTACGGGTATAAATGGAATAGGGTAAATAATACTTGTTCAGCTTTTCCTTCAAGTTTTAAAATAAGTAAATTATTTAAAAACACAACCAATACTAATATCGGAAATAACAAAGTAGAAGGTTCAACAGAAAATACTTTTATAAGTGGACAAAAAAACACAACAAAAGGGAACAATAGAAACATTATAATAAGTGGCGAAAACCACCAAGTAGAAAATAATATAAAAAATGCTTCAGTTTTAGGGGGTACTTATGGAAAGGTAATAAGACAATCTGAAGTAGTTATTGGTGGTGGTGAAGCTTTAGGTCGCAATCAAACTTCTATTGTACAATTTGCAGGAAGTACAACAAATAATACTGCAACTGATTTAACAATACAAGGCGATACAAGTTCTTATTTAGCAGTACAAAATAACTCTATATTAGGGTTTGAGGTTAAAGTAATAGGGCTTTGTAGTGGTGGTTCAAGTGGTACAGCAGGAGATTATAAATATATAGAAATAAAGGGGGCGGTGCAAGTAGATAACGGTTATAACTTAACTTGGTCGCAAAGTTCAACTACAATAGCAAGTGTAGGTACAACAGGAACGGCACAAATGGCAGCAGTAACAGACCCCAATATTACAGTAGAAGTAACAGGCACATCAAATGTAAACATTCAATGGTTTGCAAGTGTTCAACTAACAGAAAAGAAATTAAGCACTGATACATTTTAAGATATGGCAGATAAAGAATTAGATTTTAATATAAAATCAAATATAAAGGGTGTAGCAAAAGACGCTGAAAAGTTAGGCGATAGCTTAGAAACAGCAGGAAAGCAAACTGAAAAAATATCTAAAACCGCAGGTAAAGGTGCTAAAGGTTTTGGATTATTAAGAGGTGCAGTAAATAAAGTCGGAACTGCACTAAAAGGGTTAGGGATTATAGCAGTTCTAGCAGCAGCATTCAATGCACTTAAAGAAGCGTTAGGAAGAAACCAAAAAGTAATGAATACTGTTAATACAGTAATGACTGCTGTATCAACGACCTTTAACCAAGTAATAGACGTGCTTGTAGATGTGTACGGTTGGGTAACAAAATCATCTGATAGATTTGATGGACTAACTAAGGTTATAAGTGGGTTAATGACCATAGCACTAACACCTTTAAAAATGTCTTTTTATGCTATTAAGTTAGCAGTTCAAGGTGCTATGTTGGCTTGGGAAGATAGTTTCTTAGGTGGGGGTGATGAAAAGAAGATGGCAGAGTTAAGGGAAGATATAAAAGCTACGAAAGAAGATATTTTAGATGTAGGATTAGCAGCTATTGATGCAGGGAAAGATGTATACAATAATACAAGAGACGCTATTGGTGAAATAGCAGCTATTGGTGAACAAGCCGTTAAAGGTATATCTGAAATAAGTATTAAAGCCAATATTGAACAAGCAAAGGCAACTACTGCTGCACAAAATAATTCAAAACTAGCAGAAGCAGGTATTCAGGGGCTTATTGAAAAATATGACAGACAAGCAGAGTTACAAAGACAAATTAGAGATGACGAAACTAAAACCTTTGCAGAAAGAATAGCAGCCAATACGAAGTTAGGCGAAATATTAGACGAACAAGAAGCTGAAATGTTAAAGTTAGCAGATACTAGAGTTGCTTCTGCTGCTTTAGAGTTGTCTGCAAATAAAGAAAATATAGAGTTACAAGTTGCTTATCAACAAGCTTTAAATGATAGGGCAGGAGTGGAAGCACAAGTGGCAGGATTTAGAAGCGAACAATTAACTAACGAAGTAGCTTTAGAAAAAGAATTAGGGGAAGTAAAAAATGAACTTCTTTTAGAGGGGCTTGATGGTATAGCACGAGAGTTAGCCGAACTTGAACAAGCTTACGAGTTAAAAGTAAAAATGGCAAAAAAAGCAGGAATTGATACTGCTGCTATTACGGCTCAATATGAAAGACAAAAAGCTGATATTGTAAAAAGCAATCAAGAAGATATTGTTAAATGGTCTGAAATGAGTTCTGAACAACAGCTAGGTATGGCTTCACAAACAGCAGGTAATATGGCTAAGATACTTGGTGAAGAAACGGAAGCAGGTAAAGCTATGGCAATAGTACAAGCTACGATAGATACTTATAAGTCAGCACAAGCAGCTTACGCTTCTATGGCAGGAATACTTTATGTAGGTCCTGTGTTGGGAGCTATTGCAGCAGCAGCAGCAGTTGCAGCAGGATTGAAAAATATAGCAGCAATTAAAAGTGCAAGTTCTTCAGGTCCGAGTGGAGGTGGTGGTGCTCCTTCTTCTGCACCAAGTATGCCTAGTACAACAGTGGCTAGTGGGGCTTTTACATTAGGTGAAGGTGTAGAACCTGAACCTGCACGTGCTTATGTAGTTTCTGACGATATAACAAACAATCAAAACAAATTAGCCAACATAAGACGAAGGGCTACTATCTAAAATCAAATAAACAATAAAAATATCTATTATATAAAAAAGAAAACAATGTACAAAGAATACTTACAAAAATTAGAAAACCTTAAAGGTACTGAACTAAAATCTAAAAGAATTGAATTGGGAATAGTAGATGATTTAAAAAAGTTAAATACTAAAAGTGAAACTACAATAAAAAATTCTAAAAAAGTTGTTGAGAAAATAGATAAGTCAAGAAAAACGTACAACGATTTATACGAAAAAACAAAGACACTAACGACAGAAGTAGAAGCACAAATAAAAAGAAATTTAAGTAAAATAAAAGAAGCAGGACAATCAGCTAAACAATTAGGCGTTAAAGTTACTGATATTAAAGAAGTTGCTAAATTAGAAGAAGTAAATACAAAACTTAAAAGACAAATAAACGATTTAAAATACCCGTCTATAAGGTAATTACTAAAAATCAATTATGAAAAAGAAAAAAACAAGAATTGTAGAATTAGTTATTTCAGACGATAGTCAAGAACTCACGATAGACGCAATATCGCTTGTGTCCTCTCCTGCGATTGAAGAAACTTTTGTATTTTTTGGAAAAGAAAAGAACAATCTAACTTTCGCAAAGATAGACGAAGAAAAAAGAATGCTCATCAGTCCTGCACTTATACCAAACAAACAAATCTTTAGATACGACCCGCAGACAGATAGCGACTACTATGTGTACTTTTCGAAAGAAACAGTAGCACAAGCAGCAGCTTTATATTTAAAACACAATAACCACCATAAAGCAACCTACGAACACCAAGACAGAGTTTCAGGAGTATTAACTGTTGAAAGTTGGATAAAAGAAGGCGAACAAGATAAGTCAAATCTTTACGGCTTTAAAGGATTGCCTTTGGGAACGTGGTTCGTGAAAATGTCCGTTCAAAATGACGAAATTTGGAGTAAGATTAAGGATGGAACTTTGAAAGGGCTTTCAATAGAAGGTTACTTTATAGACAGAATGGAAACTATGAGTAAAGCAATAACAGACGAACAAATAAGAACTGCATACAAAGAACTACAAGCAGAAGGTAAGGTTAAGGTTGAGTTGGGGGCTAAAGATTTAACAACTTTATTAAAAAAAGCCAATCAAGCAAAAAAAGATGTAATAAAATATATGAAAGACGCTAAAGAAACAGAAAGCAGTTTTAATAGCTTACAAAAAAAACTCAAGCAATTAGAGGGAAAGAAAGATGATTTAAAAGATAAAAACGCTGATATTTATGAAAATAATTTAAAAGAGTTTAATGCATTAGAAAAGGCAGCAAAAGAATTAGGTGTAGATATTACAGATATACCTGCTTATAAAGATTATGGAAAAACAGTAGATATTATATTTCAAAACAGAAAAGATATAGATGCGGCTTGGGCTGACATATATAAGTTTAAACCTTAAAATAATCTAAAAATCAAATAAATAAATAAATATTCTATTATATAACAGAACCTAAAAAAGAACTTATGAATTTAAAGAAACAAATCTTAACAGCACTTGGACTTGATAACGAAGTGCAATTAGAATTCCAAGCCAAGCTAACTGACGGAACTATTATCGTTTCTGAAGCAGAAGCTTTAGCTGAAGGAATTGCTATTTCAGTACTTGCAGAAGACGGAAGTCAAATGCCTTTGCCTGTTGGTGAATATGAAACAGAAGATGGTCAAGGATTTTCTGTTAAAGAAGAAGGGATTGTAGCGGAACTTTATGAAAGTGAAACTGATGAAGAAGAAGTGGAAGAAGAAGAAACTGAAGAAGTTGAAGCTACTGAAGAAGAAAGACAACCTAAAAAAATCAAAGAAACTAAAGAAATTGAATTTGATAAGGTAGCTTTTATTGACGAAGTAAAAGCAGTTGTTGATGAATTAGTTGCTAAGACAACTTCTGACATTGAAGAGTTAAAATCAGAAATAAACGAATTGAAAGAAGCAAACGGAAATTTAGAAACAGAAAAAGAAGAACTATCCTCACAAATAGAAAAGCTTTCTAAAGAACCTGCTGACAAACCTGTAAAAACTTCTAAATTTAATGAACCTAAAAAGGAAACATTATCTAAAGATGAATACAGAAACCTTTCAAGGAAAGAAAAATATTGGTATAATATAAAAAATAATTAATAATAAAAATTTAAGAAAATGGGTTTAACAATCACATCGAGTACGTATGCTGGAAGTCAGGCGGGGGCGTATCTTCATGCGGCCTTAAAAGGTGCAGACAGTTTAGAGTACTCAACGGTAAGAGATGCCGTGAACTATAAAGAAGTTCTAAACACTCTCACAAATTCAAACTTAGTTAAAGACGCAACTTGTGACTTTAGCGAAGAAAGTTCTACACTCACAATGACCGAGAATGTTTTAGAAGTAGAACAGTATCAGGTAAATCAAGATATATGCCGAAAAACGCTTTTAAGCGATTGGTCGTTCGCACAAGAAGATGATTTCGTTGCTTTTGTTACATCTTATGTTGCTTCAGTTATAGCAGATAGTATTGAAGGTTCATTTTGGGCAGGTACAACAGCTACTTCAGGACAGTTTAACGGTATCACTACTTCTTATTCAGGTAGTATGACAGCTTCTACTGCTTCTGCTGCTTATTCTGCTGCTAACATTGTAGCAAATTTAGGTACTTTAGCTGCTGACATTCCAACATCAGTTTATGGCAAGGATGACCTTTATATCTACATGAACAAAAAGACGTACAGATTTTACATTAACGCAATTTCTGCTTTAAGTGCTTTTCCTTTTAACCATATGGGGCAATACACTCCAGAATTTGAAGGAATAAAAATCGCTGTTGTAAGTGGTCTCGCAGACAATATTATGTATGCAGGACAAAAATCTAACTTATATTTCGGAACTTCAACTGCTTTAGATATGGATTATAATAAAGTGCAAGTTTTGGACATGTCCGAACTCGACGGCAGTCAAAATATCCGTTTTGTAGCCCTGTGGACGGCAGGAGTTAATGTAGGTGTAGATGCAGATTTTACTTATCAATCGTAATATTAACTTTAAAAACTAAATAAAATGGCGTGTGAATTAACCAAGGGTAGAGGATTAGGGGGCTGCCTTACGACTACGGGTGGAATTAAAGCCGTTTATTTTGCTCAATACGAAGATATTGATTGGGATGCTACTACTATTGCTTCTAGCGAATTGACAGACCTAGAATTTGCTGGGGGTTCAGGGGGTAGTGATGATGAACTCTTTAAATATCATTTAAAAAGGGGTGCTGGTTCGCTAAATGAGACAGTTTCAGCGAGTACTGAAAATGGGACTGTTTTCTATACTCCTTCTGTTACGATTAAACTTCACAAATTGTCGAAGGAAGATCAGAATGAATTGAAGCTTTTAGCACAAAATACTTTACTTATTTTTGTAGAAACAAATGCGCTAAATTCAGCAGGTAAAAATGTAATTTTTGCTTTAGGAACTGACAATGGTTGTACTATTAGTGGTGGCACAAATGCAGCAGGTAGTGCTTTAGGAGATTTCAACGGCTACGAATGGACATTCGAAGCCAATCAAACATACCCTATGGTAACTGTCGCAGATTACACTACTTCACCATTCGATAATACAGCGTTTAATGGAAGTGTTGCAATAACTATTACAGAAAGTTAGAGTTAAATAAACTACTCAAAGTTCTTCGGACTTTGTTTTCATAATTCTTGAAGGGGGGGAAACCCCCCTTTTTGATTTACAAATATTTCTAAGGTTTTTCTATTATATAGTGATATGTTACATATAACTTACGGATTTAACGGAACTTTTTATGTTACAACAGAAGAAAAAAGGATAAATACTTCAGTTGCTTCAAGTAAAATACGCCTTTTATTTAAGTTCACAAATGATATGGATAAAGGGGTAGTTTATGCTTACGGTCAAAGTCAAACACATTATGACGCTAATAGGGTTTGGCAAAGATACACAGAAGTAACAATAAATTACAATCCAACAGAAGATGTCTTTTTAGGTAGGGTAAATTTTACACCTTTTGGATATTGGAAATATGAAATATACGAAGTTAGTTGGATAGGTACAGTTACTTTGTCATCAGGGAGAGCACCAATAAATGAAGATAATGTTTTAGTAGTTAATGATGACCACGGAATAGTGCAAGGAAAAGTAGAAGAGGGAAAACTTTATGTAACAGAACAACCAGGGGATGAACAGGTTAGGTATACTGAACACCCTGAACCAAGTGCAACAAATTATATATATTACGGACAATAAAAAAAATAAAAAATGAGTTTAATAGATAACAACAACACACTATTAAGAGAACAATTAGGAAAAGGTAAATGTGATGTAATAGCCACTACTGCTATGACAGGCAAGGACTATTATGCAGTACACTTTATAACAACGAGTACTATAACTTCTATTGCTATTGCAGGTGCAACAGCCGTTGAAGGTTCAGCTATTGCTAACCTCAATACAACTGTCGCAGCAGGTACAGTTATATATGGAAGGGTAACGGCAATAAATCTATCGGCAGGGGTTGCAATATGTTATTACGAAACTGACGAAAAAACGAGTGAATAATGAAGTTAGGTTTTGGGGCTAACATAAAAAGTAGTATACACCACGATAATTATAGCTTAGATTTTGATGGTGTAGACCAATACATTACAATGGATGGTGCAGCTAGTAGTATTAATGGTGCAGTAGGTACTATTTCAGCTTGGGTAAAATTAGAGACAACAAGCGCAGGGTGTTATGTGTTGAGAACGCAAGTTGATGGTACTACTAATAACTATATAGCATTATGGTATCATGCTTCAAATAATCAAACGTATATGACACATAAAGGGGGTGGCACTGCTACTCACGCTTATATAAGTGCAGGAGAGACAATAGAAGGCGATACTGATTGGCATCACCTTGTAGGCACTTGGAGTGAAAGTGCAGACGAAGTGAAAATATATTTAGATGGAGTATTAAAAGCAACAACAGGTTCACTTGGCACTTATTCAGGCACAAATACGCTTTGCGATATAGGGCAAAGTACACAAGCTGCAATGTTTTGGAAAGGTTTACTAAATGAAGTCGCAGTATTTGATAGGGTTGTTTCAGCAACGACTTTATATAATAGTGGTAGCCCTACTGACTTAACAGGAATGGCAGGGCTTGTTGGTTATTGGAAAATAGAAGAAGGTGCAGGAACGGTAGCAATAGATAGTTCAGGAAAAGGAAATAATGGAACATTAACAAATTCACCTACTTGGGGTACAGACACACCTTAAAATGAAAAAATACACTATTGTAAATATAAGCGAATTAGATAATTTAGATTTTTCTGAATTACTAACTACTTCAAAAGATACTGCAAGAAGAAATTTAGATGGCACAAAAGCAATAGTTTCTTTTAACGAAACTCCTGCTTATTTTTCTTTAGCAGCTACTTATACAAATGAAGAATTACTTGAATTAATAAATAACACAGATAATGGTTGGTATGAAGAAGAATAACGAATTACTAGAACATCTTGGAATAGTTAATTTAGAAACACAAACTGCACCTGTAATATGTGAAGTGTCGGGCAAGGATTGGATTGAATATGGCACTAAGGACTATCGCAATTTATATCCTCAATTCTTAATTGACCTTTATTACAACTCTAGTACACACGCTGCAATTTGTAATCAGACGGCTGCTATGATTTCAGGGGCAGGGATTACAATAGAAGATGAAACTAACTTAGACGCTTTAGTACGACTTAAAAAGTTTATCAATTCTGCGAACTCTAAAGAAACATTACAGGAGGTTATGGACAAAATAGCTTTTGACCTCAAGCTTCAAGGTGCTTACGCCCTTAATATTATTTGGTCAAAGGACAGACAAACTATTTCAGAGATATATCACATACCTTGCGAGAAAATCAGGGCAGGATTACCCAACGAAAGGGGTATTATAGATACTTATTACATTTCTTCAGATTGGGGTAACACACGAAAAGCAGCAAACAGACCTACACCTATCAAAGCTTTTAACACAAAAGATAGAACTTCAGCAAACCAAATACTTTATTCTAGTTTGTATAGTCCTTCTATGGAAGTTTACGGAACACCTGACTACAGTGGTTGTGTAAATTGGTGCTTAACCGACCAAATGGTTAGCGAATACCATTTAGCGAATATAAAAAACGGATTTAGTGGTTCATACTTCATAAATTTCAATAATGGAATTCCTAGCCGTGAAGAAAGAATTCAGATAGAAAGACAGATAGAACGAAAGTTTGCAGGGGCTACAAATGCAGGTAAGTTTGTTTTAACCTTTTCAGACGGAAAAGAAAACGAACCAACTATAACACCTATAAGCGTATCAAATCAGGATAAACAATATTTAGCACTTCAGGAATTACTCGTTACAAACATTCTCTGTGGACACAGAATTACAAGTCCTTTATTAATGGGTATAAGAGATACAGGCGGTGGTTTAGGTTCAAATGTAGATGAACTTAACAGTGCCTTCGAAGTGTATCAAACAACCGTAATTTCTCCTTTCCAAGCAAACATACTAAAGACATTGTCTAAGATATTTGAAGTAAATGATATGAACCTTCCTGTAAGTATTAAACAGCTTACACCTATTACTACTAAGTTCGATAACGAAACGCTTAAAGATGTTATGACACAAGACGAATTAAGAGGTGAACTTGGGTTAGATCCATTAGAAGAACCAAATGAAGAATTTAGTCAAGAGAAAACAGAACTTGATAACTTTATAGAACAATACGGTGAAGACGAACCTGAAGGGTACGACTTAATAGACGAAGAAATAGTAG